>Ga0163151_10000516_pt1 | contig 67454 bp, 97 predicted proteins | sample OliLakLV19MP5IB2_FD_145596 | JGI IMG/M metagenome (GOLD analysis project Ga0163151, IMG submission 145596) | Freshwater microbial mat bacterial communities from Lake Vanda, McMurdo Dry Valleys, Antarctica - Oligotrophic Lake LV.19.MP5.IB-2 | ecosystem: Environmental > Aquatic > Freshwater >... | reverse complement strand
CGCCAAGGCCGACCAGCCCTCCCACCCGGCGAGGGCAAGACAGCCCGCATGGAGCTGCGAGTGAGCCCAGCCACGCGGCATCACGCGCACCGGGCAGCCAAGGAAGCCGGCCAAAGCGTATCGCAGCTTTTCACAGCACTACTTGCGGGAGCAGGATATGAAACTCGATGACATGCTCGTGCCCAAGGGATTCACGATCCGCCAAGCCATACGCCAGGCCATGAATGACGATTGGCGCAGCCGACAAGGCGCTCGGAACGCGACCGGCCACGGTGCAACATACGACATATCGCTCCATTTCTCCGTCACAGTATCCGCCGCCATGGCGAACGAGGTACTTGACAAGATCGAAGCCGAGGAAGCTGCCAAGCGCCCCTGACCTACAGAAGAGCACAGAGGACAACAGAGGATGCCCGCCACAGTGCGGGCTTTTTAACGCCCGTTGCCCCCGGCATCAGTCGCCAAACTGCAATGCACATTGCAATATCGGCGCATATGACCGCACCAAAGGCCAAAACCGCCAAGAAACGCAAGCCCGGATCGAGCCAATCGGCCAAGGAAGCGCGCATAACGCAATTCGTCGAAGCATATTTTGCAAACGGCGGAAATACCGGGGAAGCCGCACGGACAGCGGGCTACAGCCCAAGATCGGCTGATAACGCGGCCTGGCGTCTGATGAAAGATGCAAAAGTATCGCAAAGAATTGCAGATCGTCAGGCAACGCTGCGCGAAAGCCTGGAGCTGAACACCGAGGGCGTGTTGCGCAATCTTGCTCAGGCTGTTTACTTCGACCCAAGAAAACTTTACAAGGACGACGGCACGCTCAAGCGAGTCATCGACCTGGACGACGACACCGCCATGGCCCTGGCCGGGATAGAGGTGGTCGAGCGGGGGGTCACATTGGTCAAGGATGGTGTGATTACCGTGGTGCCCGAGTACACCAAAAAGGTGAAGTGGCTGGACAAGAACGCAGCCCGCGACCAAGCCAACAAGATCCTGGGCCACTACGAAGCACACAATGTCCAGCCGCTCGCTGCGATGGCCACCGCCGTCGACAAGATGGCCGCCATCGAAGCCGTCAAAGCAAAATTCGCTAAGGTCCTGGGCAAAGCATGATCCCAGACTTCTCAGGCATTCGTGTGCTGGTGGTGGGCGATGTGATGCTCGATCGGTACTGGCACGGCGACGTGACTCGGATCAGCCAGGAAGCGCCAGTGCCCGTGGTGGCGGTCACCCGGGTAGAGGAACGGGCTGGCGGCGCAGCGAACGTGGCGCTCAACTGCGCGGCCCTGGGCGCCAGGGTGGACCTCGTGTCGGTTGTTGGCAATGACCGCGATGGCAGTTGGCTCGCCGACGCCGCATTGGCCGGCGGCGTTCACAAGATCGCCTTGATATCCGACTCCGTCATGCGGACGACCGTCAAACTGCGAGTGATCGGCCAGCGCCAGCAGATGATCCGGCTGGACTTCGAGGGGTCGCCATGCCAAGAATCACTAGAACGCATGGACCACGCATTTCAGGCCATGGTGCTCGGTTGCGACATCGTGATCGCATCGGACTATGGCAAGGGCGCGCTGCGCTACGTGCAAGACCTGATCCAGATGGCCAAGGCAGCAGGAAAGCCGGTTTTCGTTGACCCCAAGGGAGATGACTGGACCAAATACGCGGGCGCGGCGCTGGTCAAGCCCAACCAGATCGAATTGGATCAGCTGCGTAACAAATCCGACATGCTTGCCGTGGGCGCCGTGCTCACGACGCGTGGCGCCGATGGCATGTGCTTGGAGACTGCAAGCATCTATATTGATCAGCTCGCCTACACACGCGACGTGGCCGACGTGACCGGCGCTGGCGACACGGTTATGGCTGTCGTGGCCTGCATGCGCGCAGCCGGCCGGCCATGGCCACAGGCAATGTACCTGGCCAGCAAGGCCGCCGGCATCGTAGTTGGTCGCCTGGGCACTGCGGCGATCACCCGGCAGGAGTTGCTCGATGCTTGATATCGTCGACAAGGCGCTGGACGAAGCCCACGGCGCATTGCAGATACTGCGCGCCGACTCCGCAATGCTTGCGATGATCAGTATGGCCGGCGGGGACCTGGGCCATGCGCTCAAGGCAGGCAAACGGGTTTTCTCGTGCGGCAATGGTGGCTCGATGTCAGATGCGATGCACTTCGCCGAGGAACTGAGCGGTCGATTCCGGGGCGATCGCCGGGCCCTGCCTGCCACCGCTATCAGCGATGTCGGGCACCTGACATGCGTGGCCAACGACTTCGGCTACGACCAGGTGTTCTCGCGCTACCTCGAGGCCCACGGGCGCGGCGGTGACTACCTGCTCGCCATCAGCACCAGCGGGCGCAGCGAGTCAGTCATCATGGCTGCAACCGCAGCGCGCGCGCAGGGCATGCGTGTCATCGCACTGACCGGCAACAGGTGGTGCGACCTGGGCAAGCTGGCCGACTATCACATATGCACCGAGGGCGGGCGCTACGCTGACCGGGCGCAGGAACTGCACATCAAGGTCATCCACATCTTGATCGAGATCGTCGAGCGGGTTGTGTTCGGGACCGGTCAATGATCCGTGACGACCTCGACCAGCTCGCGCCCTCTTTGCAGGCGGCAGAGTTCGAGCAAGTCGCTGATCTGTGGGGGATCGTCGAGTCAGACTACGGCGACGCGGGCCGGGCGTGGCTTGGTCGAAATGATCGGTACTACCTGCTCACAAGGCTTCTGCACCGGCTCGATGCGGTACATCCGTGGCTGTACGCGCGCTGCCGCGAGGTCGAGGCGGACCCGGATGGCTACCTGGACCTGTGGGCACGCGAGCACTACAAGTCGACCCTCATTACTTTCGCTGGCATCGTGCAGGAAATCATCCGAGACCCCGAGATCACGATCGGCATCTTCAGTCACACGAAGCCCGTCGCCCGAAAATTCATGTTGCAGCTCAAGCAGGAACTTGAAGACAACAAGGAGTTGCAGGCAACATACCCAACCATTTTCTGGTCTGACCCGAAGAAGCAGGCATCGAAGTGGTCCGAGGAAAAGGGCCTGACAGTCCAGCGCACCAGCAACCCCAAGGAGGCAACCGTCGAGGCGCATGGCCTGGTGGACGGGCAGCCCACCGGCGCGCACTTCCGGCTGCGCGTGTATGACGACGTTGTGACGCTGGAGTCAGTCAATACACCCGAACAGGTGGCCAAGACGACCAAGGCGTGGGAGCTATCCGACAACCTGGGCGCACGCGGCGAGAACGGAAGGCTTCGGGCATGGCACGTCGGCACCCGGTACTCGTTTGCCGACACCTACGCCGACATCATTGAGCGCGATGCCTTGAAGGTGCGCGTCTACCCGGCAACTGACAACGGCCTGGCCGACGGCGACCCGGTGTTCATGACCGCCGGCGCGTGGGCCGACAAAAAGATCAAGCAGGGGCCGTCGACCATTGCATGCCAGATGCTGCTCAATCCGGCAGCTGGCAACGAGGCGATGTTCCGCAAGGAGTGGTTGCAGTTCAGCGACATCAGGCCGGCCACGCTCAACGTGTACATCATGGTCGACCCGGCGCACAGCAAGAAGAAGGGCAGCGACAACACGGCTATGGCAGTCATCGGCGTGGACGCTGGCAGCAACAAGTACCTGCTGGACGGCTACCGCCACAAGATGGGTCTGAAAGAGCGGTGGGAAGCCCTGTACGGCCTGGTCAAGCTGTGGCGCAACGTGCCCGGCGTGCAAATGGTCAAGGCCGGCTACGAGCGGTACGGCATGCAGGCCGACCTCGAGTATTTCGAGGAAAAGATGCTGGCCGCCAACGACTCATTCCAGATCCACGAACTGAACTGGACCAGCGATGGCAATCAGGCCAAGGACGACCGCGTGCAGCGCCTGCAGCCCGACTTTGCCGCCAAGAAGTTCTTCCTGCCCATGCTGTGCCAGCGCAAGGTGCCGCTGCTGGACAAGCAGGGCGATGCGGTGATGGACGTCGACGGTCAGCCGATGACGACCTCTGAGCCCTACGAGACCAGCAATCAAAAGAAGATGCGCGACCAGGGCCAGGCCTTTCGGATCTTCACACCAGCCAGGCGCAGGGATCACGAGGGCAACGTGTATTCGCTCAACAAGGGCTTCTTGGAAGAGTACCTGACCTACCCTTTTTCGGCCAAGAAAGACCTGATCGACGCAACGTCGCGGCTGTATGACATGGAGCCATTGCCCCCGGTAATCGTTGACGAACGCATGCTCGAACCCGAAACTTTTGCCGATTGATAGAGGACACCATGAGAAACCAAGCAGATTTTGATTCGATCGTGCGCCGTCGAGACAGCGTCAGAGCGAAGCAGAACCTACGAGCAAGGCGCAAGCAACGTGCGAACGATGTCATCAAGACCATGCTCATGAGACAACTGCAAGGGCCGCGCAGGCCCACAGGGAACAGCGTGTATCCGCGTCAGACGTTCGACATTGAGTTGTTCGCCCTACGCGACGCCTGCTACGAGTCAATTCGCTTCGGCAAGGGCATCCCATCATTTTGGAGGACACCATGAAACTGAGCGACATAGTCCGCGTGCTGGAATTGCAAGATCAACTTGCAAAGAAGCAGGGGTTCATCAAGGAATTGGAGCGCTACGAGGGCGACCACATCAAGGTTATTGCACATCTGCAACTGCGCTCAGAGGACTACGTGCGCGGCGTGCCATGGGAGGTGAGTGCAGTGCCGAAAGAACATCTTTTGCAACAAGCTATCGCAAAGCAAGAAGAACTATTTGCGAGTTTGGAAGCGCTTGGCGTCAGCCGAAATTGAGGACCAACCATGCCAACACCTGCCCTGAAGCCCCATGAAATCGTTCGCACCAGTGAGCGCCTGTGGTCTGCCGAGGTCGGCATTGCCGAGGCCGATTCCGTGGTGCAGCCGTACCCAACGGCCTACCGATTCAGCTCTGGCCGCGAGTACATCGAGAAGGTGCCTGCATATGCAAGACCTCCCGAGTGATCCGCGCTACGACGAGTTGCCCGAGCCGTGCAAGGCGATCGTGACGCCCAGGGAGTGGGCTTGGCTCAGTGACTTTGAAAAGATCAGATTTGTGCAGACCCAAACAGAGCCAGACGCAGAACCATGACCCAAGAAATCGTCACCGACAACCCGCAAGGCGCCGCCAACGACATCGTCATGTCCAAGGAGATGGCTGAGGCACTGCATGGCGCATACCCGGGCCATATGTGGGCTGTCGCCTGCGACGGGGAAATTGGCTTTGCCGACGTGCGCAACCTGGCGCTTTCTGGAAACTGGGGCTTTCGGATCAAGCTCACCGAGATCTACAGCGGGTCCGACTTCAAACGACGCGTGGTGATGGCCGGCGGCGAGATGCTTGAGCGCTATCGCATGCGCAGAGGCAGATTCAACGCCGCCGAGTACAGCGACATCCCGGTTGACAGCGCCGGGTATCTGAGGGCCGACAAATGAACGAAACCGCACCCGACAAGTTCCTAACGATGGCGCGTGACGCGTTCACATCGTCCACAACCTACTTTGACTCGTCCATCCGCACGCAGATCGAGGCAGCACTGAGGCAGTTCCAAGGTGTGCACCCCACGAACAGCAAGTACCACTCAGACGCATACAAGGCGCGGTCCCGACTGTTCCGGCCCAAGACCCGCGCGACGATCCGAAAGAACGAAGCATCGGCGGCAGAGGCGTTTTTCGCTACATCGGACGTGGTCACGGTCACGCCCGAGGACAGCGACAACCCAAAGAATCGCGCATCGGCACAGGTCAAGCATGCGCTGCTCAATTACCGGCTCAAGAAGAGCATCCCCTGGTTCCTGACCCTGATCGGCGCGTACCAGGACGCACAGACCGTGGGCGTGTGCATATCGCACCAATACTGGCGGTTTGATGCCAAGCGCAAGATCGACAAGCCCTGCATCGACCTGATACCGACCGAGAACTTTCGCATCCACCCCGGAGCGAAGTGGGACGACCCGATCGGCTCGAGCGCATACGTGATCCACATGCTCCCGATGATGGTGATGGACGTGCGAAAGCGCATGACCAACGAGGACCCAACGACCGGGCAGCCCCGGTGGAAGACGCTGGCCGACTCCGAAATCCTGGCAGCGCAGAACAGCTACTCGGACAGCACACGCCAGACGCGCGAGCGCAACCGGCAGGACAGCACAGAGCAGCGATCAGCCATCAACGAGTTTGCAACCGTGTGGGTGCATCGCAACATCATGGAAATCGACGGCGTCGACATGATCTGGTACACGCTGGGCACTATGTCGACGCTCAGTCAGCCGGTACCGCTGGAGTCGCACTACTGGCACGGTCGGCGCCCCTACGTCATGGGGTTGTGCATCTTGGAGACACACAAGCTGTACCCGGACGGCATCCCTGGCATCACAAAGGACACCCAGGCCGAGATCAACGAGGTGGCCAACCAGCGCATCGACAACGTCAAGTTTGCGATGAACAAGCGCTACTTCGTGCAGCGCGGCAGGCAGGTCGACATCCGCAGCCTGACACGCAATGTGCCCTCCAGCGTGACGATGATGAACGACCCCGAGAAGGACGTGAAGGTGCTCGACACGCCCGACGTGACCAGTTCGGCCTACTCCGAGCAGGACCGGCTCAATCTTGACTTCGATGATGTGGCCGGCGCGTTCTCTCAGTCCTCGGTGCAGTCCAACCGCAATCTCAATGAGACCGTGGGCGGCATGCAGATGATGAACAGCGCCACCAACCAAGTCGGTGCCTACCAGCTGCGCGCGTTCGTGGAGACATGGGTCGAGCCCGTTTTGCACCAACTATTGCTGCTGGAGGGCAAGTACGAGACCGATGAGGCGATCATCCGCCTGGCCAGCAAAGCGGCCAAACTGGAGCGTGATTTCGCCATGGAGGCAGCAAACGAGGGGTTCATCGACGAGTTGCTCGAAATGGACATCACGCTCAATGTCAACGTGGGCACCGGGTCAACCAACCCGCTGGACCAGGTCAAAACGTTCCTGGAGGCGATGCGATCGCTCAAGGACCTGCTGGCCGACGGTGTGCTGGAGCGCTTCGGGCTGGATGTGTCAGAGGTGATCAAGGAACTGTTCGGCAAGCTGGGCTACCGCGACGGCGACCGGTTCTTCGACACCGAGACAGAGGACCCGAGCCTGACAAACGCCAAGGCCACGATCACAGAACTGCAAAAGCAACTGGAGCAAAAGGTGAGCCCGGAGATGGTGGCAGCGCAGGTGCGCAAACTCGACGCGGAGATCGAGACATTGGCCGCCAAGACCAAGGACACGATCTCGTCGGCGTTCAAGAAGAACGTCGAGGCCATGTTTGCGTCCGGTCAATTCGCACAGATGCTGGCAAGCGTTCCCCAGATCGCGCCAGTGGCAGACGCCATTGTCATGGCCGGCGGCTACCAGGCGCCCACGCCAGCGGGCATCGATCCCAACTTCCCAGCCATCGAGGCACCGGCGCCCGGCCTGACGCAAAACAGCGTGAAGGACCCGCGCACCGGTGTCGAGTTCATGCCCGGCGGTGCGGTGGCGGGCGACACAACGCCGCTGACGCCCATGGCCCCGGTGGCCCCTGCGTCGGGCGCTGAAGGTGCCAACCAGGGCATCGAAACCGTGCGGGCTGACTCATGAGCGAAGAGAGCGAGTTGGCCGAGGTCAGGGCGCGTGTGTCGTTCGGACTCGATGTGCAGCAATTCATGGGCGGCTCCATCGGCAGACACCTTGCCGGTCGTGCCAACAACGACATTGAGGCGGCCAAGGACGCACTGCTGACCGTAGACCCGGAGGACGCCCGGGCCGTGCGCCAACACCAGAACCAGGGCGCCGTTGCTGCGATGTTCCTGCAATGGCTGGGCGAGGCGGTGACGGCGGGCGAGCAGGCAGAGGCCGAATGGATGGCCCGCGAGGGATGATTTTTCAACCAGGAGTAGATGACATGGCAACCAACGAGAAGACCGACGACACCCAAACCACGGGCGCACCTGCTGACCAGGCCGCCGAGCAGATGCTTTCTCCGCGCCTGGCAGCGATGGACGCCATCAAGTTCAAGCGCGACGATGAGGAAGACGAAGACGTCGAGCAGATCGAGCAGCCGGCAGTCAAGCCCAAAAAGGCCGTAGTCGATGAGGACGATGAGGTACAGGCGCAATTGGAGGACGAGCCGCAGCTGCTTGAGCATCCCGACAAGGTGCGCGTCAAGGTCAAGGTGGACGGAGTCGAGTCTGAGGTGACGGTGGCCGAGGCCATACGCAACTATCAAAAGCAGGTAGCCGCCGACCGGCGCCTGGCCGAGGCAAACCAAATACTGGCGCAGGCACGCGCTTTGCCCCCGGCGAAGGTGGACAACACGCAAGGCGGTGAGGACACTGCCCATCAACCGGACCCAAATGGGGACGGCTTGAGCGCGAAGACCTTCATCGCATCCCTGTTTGAGGGAGATGAAGAGAAGGCGATAGCTGCACTGCAGAAGTTCGTAGGCGAGGGGCGGAGCAAGTCTCCCACCCTGGACCTCGATCAGATTGCGGATCAGTTGACGCCAGTGCTCAGGCAGCGATTAGTTGACGCGAGTGCATTGGAGAAGTTTCAGGACGCTAACCCCGACCTGGCCGACGACCCATACCTCACGGACTTGACGAATCGGCATATCGAGGAAGCGATGGCTGGCGGAACGCCATACCAAGACGCACTCGGGGCCGGCGCGAAAAGGACGCGGGAATGGATGGTCAGTATGGGGATCAAGCCCGCTGCGACTCCGAATCCGACCACATCCCGCAACGAAAAGCTGGAACGCAAGGGGAAGATGGACAACATCAACTCTTTGAACAAGACGGCGACCACGACCCAGGAGCCGGCGCAGACGACGAGCGATGTGCTCGCAGAGATGCGCAAGTCCAGGGGGATGGAAGTCTGAAGCCAACTTTTTTGTGAAGGATTTATCATGCCAGGTCAAATTTGGGTAACAAGCAGCTTGGGCGGGTACATGTACTCGGACCAGCTCTCGAAGGTATTGCGTTATGCGGTGCAGCCGACGGTGAAATTCCGCCAGTTCGCCGACATCAAGGACGCAGCGGTGCAGGGCAAGGGCAAGGGCGACACATTCCACTGGAACGTGTACAGCGACGTTGCGACTCGTGGCGCGGCACTGGTGGAAACCAACGTCATGCCTGAGACCAACTTCACCATCACGCAAGGCACGATGACGATCACCGAGTACGGCAACTCTGTTCCGTACACCGGAAAGCTTGACGACCTGTCCGAGCATCCGGTCAAGGAGATCATCAACAAGGTTCTGAAGACCGATGCCAAGAAGGCGTTCGACATTGCAGCCTGGACGCAGTTCAATGCGACCAAACTGCGCGCCGTTCCTACTGGCGGCACCAGCACCAATGCAGTGACACTGACGACCGACGGCACGGCAACGCTGACCAACAACGTGGCCATGGGCAAGGAACACGTCAAGGACATCGTTGACAAGATGAAGGAGCGCAACATCCCCCCGTACATGGGTGATGACTACATCTCCATCAGCCACCCGTCGACATTCCGTCCGTTCAAGAACGAACTGGAAACCCTGCACCAGTACACGGACTCTGGTTTTCAGATGATCCTGAACGGTGAAATGGGCCGGTACGAGAACACCCGGTTCGTCGAGCAGACCTCGATCCCCAAGGGCGGCGCGGCCAACTCTGGCTCGTTCGCTCCGTTGACCGATACGGCGGACGCATGGGACAACGCAAAGTCGTCCTGGGCGTTCTGGTTCGGTGCGGACACGGTTGCCGAGGGCATTGCCTGCCCCGAGGAAATGCGAGGCAAGATCCCCTCCGACTTCGGTCGCTCGCGCGGGATCGCCTGGTATTACCTTGGCGGCTTTGGCCTGGTCCACACGGTCGCTGCGCAGTCGCGGATCGTGAAGTGGGACTCGGCGGCTTGACGTGACCCCATTGCCCTTCGGGCCGCGTGCTCGGAGGGCTTCATGACCTACCAATCAAGGAGCCAATCATGGCATACGATGACCCAGATTATTTGGTCCGCCGCGAGGTAGACCGCATCACTATTGCTGGAGCCACTACCGAGGGCGCCAAGTTCCGATCCTTCCAGGCCATGCGGCTGAAAAAGGTCCATGCCGCAGTCATCACTGCTGGCACTGCAACGACTCACGGCTACAACGTGTTCCACGGCACCACGTCGGTCGGCGCGATTGCCTTGAGCACTTCGGCTGCCGGCGTGTCCGCCAGTTCTGCGCTGCTCAATCTCGAAATTGCGGCAATGGCGCAGTTGTCCGTCAAGTCGCTGGCCGATGCGACAGGTGTCGGGCACATCGTCTACGAGTACGAAGTCACCAACGACGCGGTTCAGTCGTAACCGGCCAGTTTGGTAAGAGCAGTTGCCACTTGATGCGGAGCGTCCTTTACCGGGTGCTCCGCTTTTTTCATTTTGAAGGAGAGAAATCATGGACGAAAAGAAATCTGGAATGTACAAGCCCTCTGGTGTTATTCAAGGCGACACCAAGCCATTGCCTGACCGGGGCGTGACGACTGGTGTGACCGACACCTACGGCGCGGACCTCAGCGGTGACGCGATCAACCGCCAGGGCGGCATGGGCAACGCAGCCAAGAGCGACGGTAAGGAAGGCGCATAAGTGGGGGCCGCACTCGACAAGAGCCGGCCAATGGTGATCTGATGACCTGGCGCATAGATGACCCCCAGGGCGGCGAGTCGGACAAGATCAAGTACCTGATCGTCCCCTACACGCGCGGCAAAGGCATCGATCTGGGCTGTGGCCCAAAGAAGACCTACCCACACATGATTGGTGTGGACAGCTGCAAGGACACGGAACTGTTCGGCATCGAGATGAAGCCCGACGTCGTGTGCGATGACGCGACCAATCTGGACTTCATCGAGGACGGCGACCTCGACTTCATTTTCTCCAGCCACTTGCTCGAGCACATCGAAGACTACCGGGCGGCGCTGGCCAACTGGTGGAGCAAGATCAAGGTGGGCGGGCACCTCGTGCTGTACCTCCCGCACAAGGCGTTCTACCCCAACATCGGCACGTATGGGTCCAATCCCGATCACGTGCACGACTTCATCCCGCTGGACATTCAGCAGGCCATGGCGAGACTGCCGGGCTCGTGGGACATGCTGGTCGAAGAAGAACGCAACGAAGGCACCGAGTATTCGTTCCTGCAAGTGTTCCAAAAGGGCAAGCAGAACTGCTCCCTGCACTCGCGCAGCGGCTACGAGCCCAAGCCGGCCAAGACCGCATGCGTGGTCAGATATGGCGGCTTCGGGGATATGCTGCAAAGCTCCAACATCCTGCCCGAATTGAAGCGCCAAGGGTTCCACGTGACCATGATGACGACCCCACGCGGGCACGACATCGTCAAGCATGACCCGCACATCGACGCGTTCTTCATGCAAGATGTCGACCAAGTCGTGAACCAGGAACTGGCCGACTTCTGGGCAGTGCAGGCCACGCGGTTCGATCGGTTCATCAACCTGTCCGAGTCGGTCGAGGGCACGCTTCTGGCCATGCCGGGCCGGGCGAATCACCTGTGGCCCGACAATCTGCGCCGCGAGCTGCTGGGGCAGAACTACCTCGAATTCACCGCCAAGCTGGCGCAGATCCCGTACCGATCGGAGGCCCGGTTCTACGCATCCGAGGACGAAACACTCAAGGCCAAGGCGTATCTGGCCGACATCAAGAACACGCTGGCCGGTCCGCTCAAGATCGGCATGCGCGCCCCGCCACGGTTCAACATCCTTTGGTGCCTTGCAGGCTCGAGCATCCACAAGTTCTACCCGGCCCAGGACGAGGTCATCGCAAACGTGATGCGCTCCATCCCAGAGGCTGTGATCGTGTTCAGTGGGGACATAGCCTGCAAAATCCTCGAATCGGGGTGGGAGAAAGAGCCCCGCGTGCGGTGCACATCGGGCGAGATGGATGTGCGCGACAGCCTCGCTCTGGCCCAGGTGGCCGATTGCGTGGTCGGGCCCGAGACCGGAACGCTCAATGCCGTGGCGTTCGAGCAGGTCCCCAAGGTGATCATGCTGTCGCACTCGTCCCACGAAAACCTGACCAAGCACTGGGTCAACACAGCGGTCTTGGCGCCTGCCAGCACCGATTGCTACCCCTGTCACCGCCTGCACTACACGCGCCAGTTCTGCCATGAGGACGCGGCAACCGGTGCGGCCGTGTGCCAAAAGAACATCGACCCCAAGCTGGTGTTTGAGGCGATACACGCAGCCTACCAACAGTACAAACGGAGTCACCTATGACGCTCTCAGAAATGATCAAGCTGGCCCGGCGCCGCTCCGACGATCTGGTGGAGGACTACCGAATCTCCAAGGCCGAATACTTTGACTTTGCCAACGAGGCGCAGGACGAGGCATGTCGGCGCTCCCGGCTGATCCTGGACTCCACGACGGCGGCCATCTGCCAAATTGCTCTGGTCAGTGGCACGGCAACCTACGACCTCGATGACCGGGTGCTGTTCGTGCGCCGGGTCAAACTGTCCACCATCACGCCTGTCCTGTACCGGGTCAGCCGCAAGACGCTCGATGTCGGCGCCCCCGATTGGGAGACCGAGACCGGGCAGCCGCGCGGCTACGTGCCGGACATGGAGGACGGTGTGCTTCGCCCGTACCCAACACCGGATGCAAGCTACACGGCAAAACTCACTGTGGTGCGCATGCCGCTGGTGTCCATGACCGACGGCGACGAAGAACCCGAAATCAGGTCGCGCCATCACCGCATGCTGGTCGAGTGGATGCTGTACCGGGCCTACTCGAAAGAGGACTCGGAGATCTACAGCCCCAAGAAGGCATCCGAATGCCTGGCCATGTTCGAGTCCGAGTTTGGCCGGCGCTCCACCGCGCAGGACGAATCGTGGATCGAGCGCGAGCACGGGTACGAGACCGATGAGGGTGTCTACTAGGCTTTGCCCCCGGCAATGTTAGCCAAATGAGGTAGACGGCGCGACCATCGGCGCCGTGAAACCCTCAAACGTCACCGCCTTTCGAGGCCTGAACACCACGGCTGACCCTCTCAGGCTGGGTCTTGGCTGGCTGTCCACGGCCAACAACGTCAACGTGCGCAGCGACGGCGCCATCGAGGCGCGCGAGGGTTACTCGCTGCACGCAGCCGGGACCAGCATCACGTCAGCGTTCTCCAGCGCAGATTTCCAACGCGCCTGGTACGTCGACAACGGCACTGTCAAGACCCTGGCCGGCGCCAATGTGACCACGATCACAAGTTCGGCGTATTTGCACTGGGCCGAGGTCAACCGCGAGGCGTTCTACAACAACGGCGTGGACTCCGGGATCATCCTGGGCGACAACTCGGTGATCCCGTGGCGCTGGACGGTCCCGCATCCGGTGACGCTGGCCGCAGTTGCCGGGACGCTGGACGCTGGCCTGTACCGGGTGGTGACGACCTTCGTCCTGCCCGACGGGCGCGAGACCGGGCCCAGCGAGCCCAGCGAATTCGAGATCCTTGAGGGCGAGGCTTTGCAGATCAGCGGCATCCACCTCGACGCCCCGAACAGCACCCGCGTCTACATCGCCCCTGCCAACTCCAGCGTTTTCCAACTTGCCAGCTACGACAGCGCGGCAGCCATGGTCTGGAACGCGCCAACCGAGTCTCTGGGCTTTGATCTGGCAACGGATGGCATGGACCCGCTCCCAACCGATGCAACCGTGATTGCATTCTGGTCGGGCCGGGCCTACGCAGCGCAGTACATGGCCGGCGACGGCATGACGGCGCTGTGGCACTCGCAGCCGCTGGGCTTTCACCTGTTCGACCTATCCACCGACTTTCACGCCATCCCCGGCGAGATCGTGATGCTCGCTCCAACACCGGGCGCACTGGTGATCGGCACGCGCACAGAGATTTACGCACTGACCTCCGAGGGTTTGCAGCTGCTTGCCGACTACGGCACGGTGCCCGGTCGGCATTGGGCGACGGACGCGGCGGGATCGATCGTGTTCTGGACGCTTCGCGGCATGTGCCGTGCGATGCCGTTCACCAACCTCACACAGGGCCACCTATCGGTCGCCCCCGGAGTCCAAGCCGGCGCATCGGTGATCGAGCGCGACGGACAGCGACGTTTTGTCGTTTCCCTTCACCGGGGCGGCACGGCTTTTAACCAACGTATTTGAAGGAGTATCGCTATGACGTGGAGATTTTCAACCGGCCTGCGTAACGCATTGGCCCAAAGCGTCGGCTTTGCTGGCGCCCTGAATCGTGGCTACATCAGCATCTACTCCGGTAGTCAACCCGCAACGGCTGATGCGGTGTTCTCAGGCACGCTGCTGCTCACTCTGTCGGCGAGCTCCGGCGCCCTGACCAAGGAGACGCGGGCAACCGGGTCGTTCACGATCGCTGGCGCATCTGGAAGCATCGATACGATCACGGTCGGCGGTCTGAACATCATCCCTGATAGCACAGTCCCGTTCAACACCACCTTGAACCAGACCGCATCTGATGTGGCTGACGCGATCAACCGCAACGGCATGTTTGAGGCAACGGTCTCGGCTGCAACGGTCACGCTCCAAGGTCGCCGCGGCACGGGGGTTACGACCGCTGCGGTCTCGGGCAGTGGCACTACCCTGACTGTCGGAACACTGGTGAACATGGGCTCAGGCATCGCAGGAGTCAAACCGCTCAACGGCCTGTTCCTGGCGTCCCCGCTGACAGGTGTGATTGCCAAGCCCACCACGCAGGTCTGGAGCGGCGTGGGTGTCGCCGCTGGCACCGCAGGCTGGGGCCGGTTCTTCTCCAGCAACGGCAACGACTCTGGTGCGGTTATCTCCGGGGCGCCTTTCTACCCGCGCTTGGACGGCTCGTGCGGCGTCGGGTCGGGCGACTTCCAGCTGTCCACGCTGGCTATCGTCGTCGGCCTGCCAGTGACGCTTGACACCTTCCAGATCACCATGCCGGCTGCGTGATGACTGATGGAACATCGCTTGATCGAGGGCGGGGAGCAGTACCTTCCGCTTGCCCGCAGTGAAATCAAACGCTTGAGGGCGACGGGGCTTCCCTACGCCACCAAGCGGCTTGTGTTCCCCGACGCCACGGTGCGCGTCCAGATCATCGACGACATCGACTTCATCCACATCAAGGGGGGCGGCAACACGCCGCTGCACATGGACAGTGGCGTAGTGCAAGTCTTGAGCATCCTCCCAGCCGTTCCCGCCAGGTACACTGCCGGGACTCTTTACGAGACCACCTATGTCGCCGCCTACAACGCGACATTTGTACTGCCTGTAAGTGGGCTGCCTCCACGGCTGAGGACTCCGAATGCAAAGCCAATACCTTCTAGAGGGCAGTTTTCCGGAATTGTTCAGCGCACAGGGCTGAAAGTTTTCTTCGGTCAGGTCCCAAACGATGACCAGAACGCGTTGTCGTTCAGCCCTAACAGAATTCTTGACGCGTCGGTTCCGCCTGTCTACATCAGCAACCCCGCCGATGACGGGCTGCACCGCAAAAAGCAAATTTCAGTTCTCTGCCCAGCGTCCATGTTCACCGGTCGCTGTCGTCTGTACATTCAGGCCCTGTACGGCGCGCACCTGTACACCGGCAAAGACGGTAAGCAGACGTCGCATATGCCGTACGACATCATCGACATATCGACAGGCGCGCGACCGGCCCTCATGATCAACAACAAGGTCAGCAGCTTGGACGCCATATTCGTAGGCTCGAGCGCTGGCGTGTACCTGGACCCCAAGACCGGCAAGCACTGGCTGTTCAGGTTCACCGGTTGGACGGCAGGCTACCCGCTCAAGGCTTCCGCTTTCGGCGAGAGTTTGCGCAAGTACCTCGTCACCGAGGATAGAGACCCAAACATCGAAGTTCTGAACACAGAGGATATGGAGCACTTGGAGACCTACATCCTCTCGCAAAGTCTTCCAAGCGGTATTGGCACTGACGCCGCCGGCACGCCATACCTCCAAGGACAGGTGCGAGAGGCGTACTCGCTCGGGTATAGCTGGCACTGGAACTGGGACGGATTACTGGCGGATGCGGTGGAACACGACACCTACCTGCAGCTTGGTCTTTTCTACGGCATGGTGTCTACGCACCGCAGGCTCACCGTCGAGCGTGTCTCTGACGCCAAATTTCAAGTATCTGAGTCTGTCGTGGAAGGCCCGACTCAATGGTCTGTCAATCGCGGCGAATGGGCCATAACGGGACCGGACTGGGGAACGTACCTGCAACGCAGACTCACGCCGAAGTTCTCAAACCCCGCAGCGTCGGACGCCCCAATCTATGCGTTCTACGCCAGGGACGATTTGAAAGTTCTCCGGGTGCAGATAGATTCCATACCATTGGTTGGTCGCTATCGGCTGATGTCCCCGTACTACCACGACAGTAGCTCATACGGCGATAATCCGTCCCAGCACAGGACATTCAAAACTGATGGCGGGTTCTACGAAGACCACGTACCGGACACTGCTTACCTCTCGGGCACATTTACGTGCGGGGATGTAACGCTGCCCGACCTCCATACCCTGCACAGTTCTACCGCAGACGGTGCCACGCTATCTACAAGGACGATGCTTTCATGGGTTGCAGGTTTTGGCAGTCCTGGCTTTAGCCCAAGCGGATGGTATGTCCCATCAGGCGATGCAATAGCGGGGCCCAGTGAGGTTGGCGCCGCCTACTCAGTAACTCCCACGCCCGGGTCTAACTACACGCAGGTTCTCGTGACATCAATATCCGACGCCACCCCTTCGCAGCACTGGAGCGTGGTGTACAAGCGGCACACCTATTACGACAGGTACGAGTCCCGTGCGACTATCTGCGTCCCGTTCTACGACGCTGAATCCATATACATGGAGGCTGAGAAATACGAAAGCCGCACAGACTATGTTTACAAAGACGACACATGGTCGTCGAGCGCTGGGGTAACCCTTGGGAACTGGGCGCGCAGGAACGACACCAGCAGCGGAAACATCGAGTTCTACGGATGGGACGTGAATGGTCCTGCAAATATCGCAGTAATGTCGGTCGTAGATAACGGGGGTTGGCCCTACTACGCATCCCCGACAAACACCATCCCGTTCTCCCTCTCTAAATTCGTGTGGAAGGGGCCGTCGGTGGACGCTGTGTTCACCAACTTATCGCAGTTTCATAACGCCGCAGAAGATATTGTTGAGGGGGTTGCGATGTACACACTGACGGGCACAAGAAGTGACACCCCGGTCGCATACGCGCCGGGAAACATCATCCCTGCCGTTGGCATGAATAGTAGAACCCCAGACGTTGCCGTTCTGGTGGGCTGGGTCTGAAAGGAAAATCATGGCAGTCCATCCCTACTACTGGCAATCGTCGCTCCTGCTCAACTTCGAGGACCCGAGTGCCACCACGTTCACGGACATCAGTCCGACGCCAAAAACGCCGACAGTGGTCGGTGGTGCTGTCAACAGCGCGACGCAGTTCAAGTCGGGGGCGAAGTCTCTTGCAACTGACGGATCGGGCGATTATCTTGAGTACGCACAGCACGCCGATTTCGATTTCGGTACTGGAGCGTTTCGTATTCGCTTGTGGCTCTGGCTTAACGCGATTAGCACTGCGCGGGTGGCCCTTGCATATACGACGGCGGCGGCATCTACAGACGCTGAGCTTCCATTCTGGGTGTCCGTTACAGCGGCTGGGAAACTGGAATTCAGGTTCTATGACAGCACCAACAGTCTGAGGCGGACACTTACCGGCGCCACCACGCTCGCAATAAACACCTGGTATCCCATCGAGGTTGCGCGCACTGCGGCGGGCGATGTGTCTTTGCGCCTGAACGGCACCACTGATGCTGCAACGACCAACTACCCCGGCGCCGTCGGCACGGTAGCTGGCCGACTTCTGCGGGTTGGTCGGTACTCCAGCGCCTTCCCTTTGGAGTTGAACGGCTTCGTCGACGGCCTTGAAATCCTCAAGGGTAGCGCTGGCGAGACAGGAAACTACACGCCAACGTTCGATCTGTTCGAGGTCATGCCACCCGGCACCGGCACTGCCGCCGTCACGATCCCTTTCCCGACGGCAGTGGGGTATGGCGGCGGATTGGTGGACGCCTCAATACCCGCGCCCACGATCTCCGCAGCCGCTGGTGGTAACGCTGAGGTAACGATACCGTTCCCGCAAATCCTGGCCCAAGGGCATGACGCTACGGGCGAGCGCGCTGCCGCCGTCGTGATCCCGTTCCCGCAGATCGTCGCTCTGGCAGGCGCACGCGCTGCGGTCACGATCCCGTTCCCGGTCATAGAAGCGTCGATGACGGTGCCGGTGCGGATAACGGCGAGTGTTGTCATCCCGTTCCCGCAGATCATCGCGCGCCTGACTGGCACCGAGCGCATGACGGCAAGCGTCGTGATCCCATTCCCGCAGATCGATGCCAAAGGCGGCGGCAATGCAGAGGTCACGGTGCCGGCCTTCACCGCATCTGCGTCGGCCACCGTCGGCGCAATCATGCAGGCGCTGGTCACGATTCCGTTCCCGCAGATCTCGGCGATCGGCACAGCGGGCATCGTGATAAACGCCTACGTCCTGATACCGATGCTCCAGTCGGTGCCCAATGGCAGGGCTTTTGTCGTGATCCCGTTCCCGACCATCGTGGCCAGAGGCAGCGCGGTTGTCGCAGTCACCTACGAGGCCTACGCGGTCAACCTGATGCCGGGCGAGAGCATGCCCAACCAGGTCACCCGGTACACCAACTACGAGTTCGACTACATCGTTCGCCACCAGGACAGCTACTACGGCTTCAAGTCTGGCGGGGTCTACCTGCTGGGGGGCGCGACCGACTACGCGGCCACACCGACCGCTGTGCCGTGGGACTGGAAGACCGCGATCACCGGGTTTGGCAGCCGGCAAAAGAAGCAGGTACGCGAGGGCTTCATCCACGGGCGCCTGGGTCCGAACGTGACCGCCAGCGTGTCGATTGGCGAGGCCGCAGATGAAACCTATGCGGCAACGATCGTGCGCGGCAGCACTGCGCAGGCGCACCGGGTCAAGTACGGCAAGGGGCTGAAGGCTGAATTCTGGTCCTTCGGATTCTCCGGTACCGGCCCGACGTGCGATGTCGACTCGATGGAACATGAGCCCGTAGAACTTCAAAGGAGGCTGTAATGGCAACCGTAGACACACTTATCGCACAAGCTCAAGCCTATGTGACCACCGTCACAGCGTCGGCTGACAATGCGGTCAGCAACATGCGCGACGACATCGATAGCGTCGGCTTCACCGTCATCGTCCCCGGCATCACAGGGCTACCGAACGAGCCCGAGATCCCCGAGATCACGCCATCGCCCACGCTTGACACGATCAATCTGGACCTGGCAACAGAGCCCAGTTCGGACATCGATTTCACCGTTATCAGCCAGATCGAGCGCGGTACGCTGCCCGTGCTCACGGCAGCGGCGCCGACCATCGTGCCACCGACGCTACCCGTGCAACTGACGGCCTTTGCCGAGACGCCACCACCGATCACCACGGAGTTCGACTTTCCCGTCATCCCCGCGCGGCTGGACGATGTTGTCTCTGAGCCGACCCTGGGAACCTACACCACCCCGGTCAAGCCAACAATCGCGTTGCCATCGTTTGACGCAACCGCGCCTGACGACACCCTAACGGTCCCAACCAACCTAGCCGGGACGCTTGATACGCAATGGCGCAACGCATCACCCATGTTTATTGCTGCCCTCAAGGGGCAGATGGATGCGATGCTCACCGAGGTCAACCCGCAGTTTCACACCCAGATGGCGGCCATCGAGACACAACTGACCGCCTACCTTGCAGGCGGCACCGGCTTCAGCCCCACGGTCGAGAACGCCATCTACGCCAAGTCGGCCGGCGTCAATGCAGCGGAGCACCGTCGCACGGCTGATGCCGCGTGGCAGGAGTCGGCATCACGTGGCTTCACCATGCCAGGCGGATCGATCCTGTCCGGTCTGCAAAGGTCGCGCCAGTCCTACGCCGACAAGCAGGCGGCACTTGCCGGCGAGCGGCTGGTCAAGGCCTACGAGGTCGAGCAACAGAACCTGCAGTTCGCGGTGACCACCTCGTCAGGTCTGCGTCAGACGATGCTCAGTGCTGCCTTGTCGTACCACGGCAGCCTGGTGCAGATCAACGGGCAAGCCCTGTCCTATGCACAGGCCATCCTGTCGGCCATCGTGGAGGCGTTCAACCTGGAAGTCAAAGCGTTCGCCGCCCGGCTTGACGCCTACAAGACAGAGGCGAACGTCTTTGATGTCAGGCTCAAGGCTGCGCTGTCCTACATCGACCTGTACAAAGCCGAGATCGATGCTTTGCAGGCGCTGGTGCAAGTCGATCAAGCCAAGGTCTCGATGTACAAGGGTAGGATCGACGCATTGCAGGCGCTGGCCGGCGTCTACAAATCGCGCATCGACGCGGTGGTGTCCCAAGCATCCCTTGAAAAGCTCAAACTGGACCTGTTCCGGGCCAAGACCGATGCGTATGGCCTTCAGGTGCAGAACAAGCGGTTCGAGTACGACGCACATTCAGCGGCCATCCAAGGCAACGACCAACTGGTGCGCCTGTACCTGGGCCAGCTTGGCGCCTACAACGCGCAACTCGACGGGTTCAAGGCCGACATATCCGCACAAGCCGAAGTCGTGCGGGCGCAGTCCCTGACCAACGAGGCCAAGGCCGATCAGGTCAAGGCCGATGTCAGCGTGTACGAGGCAACCACGCGCGCACGCAGCGACGTTGTGCGCTCAAAGATAGCCATCCAAGGGCAGCAACTGAGCGTGGTCGACGGCCAGAACCGGGTGGCCATTGCCAAGGCAGAGGTTGAAAACTCGATCTACCAGACGATTGCCAATGTGACGATGGCCAACAAGCGCAACGATATGGACGGGCTGATCAAGAACGCCGAGACCAACCTGGGACGCACCAAGGCGGTCGCTGACCTTGGTATTGCATCGGCAGAGATCTACAAGGGCCTGGCCGGCGCTGCACTGTCAGGGCTCAATACGCTTGTCTCGCAGAACAAGGAAGAGTAATAATCGGGGCCTGCATGTCGGTAGCTCAATTGGCAGAGCGTCGGTCTCCAAAACCGAAGGTTGTGGGTTCGATTCCTACTCGATATGCCAGAATCACGGATGACAAGCATCAAAGGTGATGCAGCGGACTGTAAATCCGCCGTCTTACAAGGCACGCTAGGTTCGATCCCAAGGTTATCCACCAGAGACATGACATAATCAGGGCACCCTTTTTAGGGCGATGATGACTGGCCGGCAGCCTAGATCATCTGAAAGGCCACCCTTTACCCGGTGGCTTTTCTTTTGCCCCCGGCGACTCGTGACAGACTTGACACGGCCCGGCACACTGCACCCGTCAATGTCCTGGCAGGCTAGAATGACAACACCATGAGGCCCTTTTCTCATGCGTTCCGCGCCATCGAAAGATGGTCTAGCCCGCCAGGACACGGAACGCAGTCGAAAAGGGCCTTTTGCGTTTCTGAGTGTCAGGGCGCCAGTTGACGAAGTGAACGGGGAATGTCGTCCCAGAACCCAATAAAGCGATGGCGCTCTATGACACCCGGCGCCGTGGCGTTTTGCAGCGACCATGAAAACAGGCAAGCAGACCGACAAGACGCGTGGCCCACGATACGGGCGCCTGGTAATCGAATGCGACGTTCAGCGAGCAGCAGGCCTACGGGCTGGCTGAGAGGACTCCAACACATGGCCCCGAATACCGGGGTCGGGAGCCTCGGGTGTCGCTATGAGCCGATAAAACATCCACAAGGAATTTGTCGACCAATTCCGCGTATGCATCAACGGCGTCTTGTAATTGCTGAGTGTGCCTGGCGTATGACGGATCATCCTTCGCCAGTTTTTCCCTTATGATGGTAATTACTGCTTTGTGCTTCAAGATGTCTTTGTGAGCAGCATCGCGCGCCCCGCAGTCGCACCGTCCTGCCGGTTTGGCCGGCATGTTATGCACAGCGCAGTCGCTGAAATGAACGATGGAATCGGAAGTGTTTTCTGTCATTGGCAGATTATCCTGCTAAAGGCTGATCCTGGGTTGCCCCCGGCATTTATCGCCAGACCCCCGTAGCTTGCTCAGAATGCGCCCATGCAACAGAGGGCACATTCGATGCAAGCCAACCACACCAAACTGGGCGCCGTTCGCAGCTATGCCGAAGGCGGGCTGATCACTCAGATCAAGCGGGACCTGAACAAGCTGGTGGGCAACAACCCGGATGCAATGAAGCAGCGCGGCAGGTCTGCGCAGATCGAGGCGCCACCGGCCACATCAGTTCCAGCGGGCTACTCCAGCGGCACACCGACCAAGGACAACCCGGCAGGGATCAAGTTCGCCAAGGGCGGCGAGGTCAATGGCAAGGGCACCGGCACCAGCGACGACATCCATATCATGGCCAGCAATGGCGAGTACATGGTCAAGGCCGCAGCCGTGAAGAAGCTGGGCGTGCCGTTTATGAACAAGCTCAACGCCATCGCCGACGGTGACAAGGCCAGTGCGAAGAACCCACGGCTGGGCGCGGTGAAGGGCAAGTACGAGGTGGGCGGCGGCGTAACGCCCGAGGACCGGGTGCGCCAGCGGCAGCTCGTGGCCAAGATTCCGACTGGTGGTAGTGGCGCCGGGCCAACGGCCCCCAACGGCAACTCGGTCGCAGACTCGTTCGGTTCGACAGAACTTGGCCGCAACGTATTGAACACGGCCAGCGCCCTTGGTGGCGCAGCGCCAGTGTTTGCCGGTGCGCGCGCGCTGGTTGGAGCATCAAGGGTCGGGCAGGCGCTCGGTACAACCGGGCAGGCCGCAGTATCGACGGCGCAGGCGGTAGGCCCATACGGCGTGCCAGCGGCGGCACTCGGGGCGCTCAATTCCGCATCGCAGCCAGCACAGGCGCCAGCACCCATCGTGCAGCCTGCACCAGTCCAACAAACGCAACCAGTCGGCGCAGCGCGGCCCGTTGTCGGCGGCGGCCAGCGCATGGGCATGCAAGACCCGCGCATCGTCACGCCCCAGGCTCAGGCCGCACCCGCACTTGGGGCAGTCAGCGGCCAGGTCACGCGCGACGGCAATTCGTATTCTGGCGGGAACGTGTCAGGACTTGTCAATTTCGTGGACAAGAACGGCAACGCGCGGCCATCGGGCGGCGGCTTCGTGGCCGGGACCGGCGACGGGACGTTCACCTACGGCGGATCAAGCAACCGATCAAACCTTGACGGTCAGGTCAATGCTGCCCTGGACGCCGCTGCGGCCCGTGGTGACACTGAGGCACTGCGGCAATACTACGGCGGGAACTTCGGCACGCGAGTTGCTGGGGATGATGCCGAGTTCGCACTGATGAACAACGGCAAGCCCATGACGGCGCGCAAGCTGGGTGCGATCAGCAAGGCCAGGGCAGAGCGTGCAGCTACCGGCGACAGCGCCAAGGACCGTGCATTCAACGAGCGCAAGTTCGGCGCAGAGCAGGCCGGTCGCGGCGAGGACCGCAAGCTGGCGCGCGAGAAATTTGACGTCGACGCAGCTGGCGCAAAGCTCGATCAGGCATCCAAGGCACGGCTGGACGCAGCCCAGGCGGCCATCGCAGACCCGAAATCGACGCCTGCGCAGCGCAAGACAGCGGTTGAGGTGTTCGACTCACTGATGGGCAAGCGGCCAGAGGTGCCACGGGCATTCGCTGTGCCGGGCGGGCAAGCACTGACAGTACAAGGCGTTCCGTACACGCAGGCGTCGACCGTATTCAACCCGGCCACCAATTCCTTTGTCACGCCACCACAAAAGCCGACATTGGACTCCGACCCGAAGGCGGTAGATATCCGCGACAACAAGAGCATGACGCGGGAGCAGAAGGCGGCAGCACTCAAACAACTGGGCTACCAATGAGCCAAATCGACGACTTCCTCGATGGCGGTGGGTCATCGACCATAGATTCGTTCCTTGGTCCTGCCCCGAAACCAGCCGGCGCACTGCGCAAGTTGGGTGATGCCGGGCTTGGGTTCGTCCAAGGCGCCGCCGGGAGCACCAAGGCACTGGTGGCCGACTCGGTAGGTGCCGGGAACCGGGTATCGAAGGCACTGGGCGCTGTCAGCCAGGGCGCCGGGCGCCTGATGAGTCAGGACGCGCAGGACGAGATCGCCGCGCGCCAGGCCAAGATCAAGGAAGCCGAGGCCGGCGGGTCGACCTTCGACGAGATCGGCGCCACGCTGGGCGGGATTGCCGAGGCTCCAGTACGCTCCGTTGCCACCGGCCTGGGTTCACTCGCCCCTACGCTGTTGGCGGCGTATCTGACCAAGGGCCGGTCGCTGAAGACTCAGTTGGGTATTCGTGGGGGAGTCGGTGCAGCACAGGGCTTAGGCGCGGTCAAGGGCTCAATCTACGACGCCGTCGAGCAAAAGCAGATCGAAGCGGGCATGACCCCGGCGCAGGCCCAGGCCAAGGCTGATGAGGCGCAGTCGTACACCGGTGAGAATGCGGCAAACATTGCCATCGGCGGCGTAGGCGGCGTTCTGGCGAGCCTAACTGGTGCAGAGAGTGCCATTATGGGCACGGGCGGGCGCGCTGTACTGCGCAGGATCGGCAAAGCAGCGGGTGCGGAAACACTGACCGAGGGCCCGCAGGGCGGCCAGGAACGGTATGCCTCCAACGTGGCCGAGCAGCGCCAGGGCTTTGACACCCCGACGTTCCAGGGCGTGGCAGGTCGGACAGTTGGTGATGGTGTCATCGGCGGCATCGTGGGCGGCGGTGTCGGAGCCATTGCAGGCGGTCCAAAACAGATCCAAAACGCATCCACACTGCCACCAATCGATCCGCCACCACCACCCGTCGTACCAGACGCCGGATTCGACCCGAGCCAGCCCGATCCGGCCAATCAGGCGCCTGGTGCCCCTTTACAGCCAGGCGCGCCAGTTCCGGGCGCCGGGTACGTGCCTGGTGATTCGCTTTTCGGGCATCCAGAAGATACGGGCGAGCCGCTGCCTGAAGATGGCTACATGAACCCGGAAACCGGCCAGCGGTTCGTCCCGGAGGATGACCGCAAGCAGTGGTTCGATTTAGCCAGTCGCGGCTTGGAGCCGACCTATATCGAACCGCCACCGGTATCCCAATCCCAAGCCATGGGCATCAACCCGTCTGCTGGTCCCACCTCTGCGGCGGCTGCAATCGCTGTTGATTCCGGGGCCACGGAGGTGGTCCAGCGCCAGCAAGCAGCAGAACAAGCGGCCAAGGATGCCAAGGGCAAGAAAACGGGCCAGGATGCGGCAAAAGCCGTTACGGGAATTCCCGCATCGGAACCATTTCAGCAACCCACCACGCCAGCAGCTGGCCCCATTGCTGCTGCCGTTTCACAGATTCCATCAACCCCAGGAGTAGTAGATGCGCAAGCCGCTCAAGCCGTCCAAGTCAACCCGCAACAGCCTGAACAGTCCGGGCCTATCCCCGGAGCAGCGGGAGGAATTGAAAGCCCTTCGCAGCCAGCAGGACCGGCGAACGTATCTGATGCAGGAACTGAACAAGCGGGCGGTACCGGGAATGCACTGACACGCGGGCAGCGGTTCAAGGCGGTGATTGAGGCAAAGCAGGCAGAGCGGGCGGCGAAGGCGGGCGTCTCGGATCTGCAGGCCCGTGTCGATGCCGCCGACCCGTTCACGAAAGAGCACTCGGATGCGATTGATGCACTGACCAATGCAGTGGCGACCGGCGCCAAGGCCAAACTCGATGCTGGCACTATGCCTGTATTCAAGACTGAAGGCGGCATGACGATCGCCATAACGCCGTCGGCACAATCACCCGGCAAAGTACAGGTGACGCGCTACAACAAAACCGGCGCGCTGGGAGATAGTCAATACAACAGCATTGAAGACGCGATCAGGCAAGAAGGCTTGCAGTACCACACATCACTTGAGGGTAAGGATGCCGAAACCGTCATGACGCAAGTGGCGCAAGCCGAGGGCGATTTTCAGGAACGGGCAGCGAAGGCGGCTCAATCGCCTGACGATCTTGCGCAATCTTTGCCGCAGCAGCAATCGAATACGCCTGCACCTGACGCCGGTACAACTCAATTTTCCAGTGTTCCCGCTCCAGTTCAAGGTCAGTCTGTTCAGCCACCGGTCAATCCGCTGGAAACGTCACCGTCGACTGCACCACAAGAGCCTCCCCGTTCCGGAGTGTCACCGGTGGGACAAAGCGAAACCCGCAGTCAAAACGTACCATCTCTCCCAGCATCAACGGCTGGCGAGGTCCGACAAACTCAAGGTCTGGACGCAGAAAATCCTCCAGCGCCTGGTCGTCAGGATGGACAAAAGCAAGGTACGGTTCAGCCATCCGCAAATGATACGCCAGTACCCGATCCAGCCAGCTTGAAAGATCGAGTAAATGGCATCAAAGCCGAAATGGCGGATGTTGCTGCTGCGAAAAAAGCCATGGGCACGCAGCAAGCGGGAGAAGACAAAACCACGCAAATTGCGCGTGCAAAGCTGGACCTGCAGGCAAAGCGGCTATGGCAAAAACTTGCCGAAGCACTCCCAGACAACAGCAAGAACGCTGCCGCCGCAAAGGATGCCGCAGACGAACTTGAGTCGAAGATCAGCCGCATTGAATCTGACGCAAGTGATGCACCAGCACCAGTGCAAGCGCCAGAAGGCATCCGGTTCGTGAAGAAGCCGAACGGTTTCCAGACGGCATCGTTCAAGACAAGCGAGGGCATGAACGGTCACGTCGGCATTTCCCCGCCAGGTTGGAGCAACAGCACGGGCAAGTCATTTGAGGTGACGCTTGACCGCGTGGGCGGCCCGAAAGACGAAAACGGCAAGATCAAGTTCTATCCCACGCAGACGCTAGGAAAGTACCGCACGGCGGAATCAGCCATGGTTGCGGCCCGAGCGGCTGTTGAGAAGTACCGCGAGCAGCCCGCAGCAACTACACAGCCAGCCACCCCATCCAAGGAACCCGGCGCCGGCCTGAAGAAGATGAGGGTGGCAAAGGCGAAGAAGGATGCGGCGAAGGCACCAGACACGCGATCAGCGGCAGAACTTGCGCAGGCGATGGACGACATGCGCAAGACGAAGCCGCGCCCACTGGACAAACTCTACGGCAAGAAGGGACCGACACCTGAGCAAGCCGGCAAGCACGCCGAGGACATGAAAGCGTGGAACCGCGAGTTCATGAAACTGTCTCGGGATCAAAAGCTGGCGCTGGCGCGGGGCAACGAAGCATTCAGGAAGAAGCAAGAATCCGAGCAAACCCCGGCGGGAATAGCGCGGTCACCAAATGGAACCACACTCCCGACGGCACCAGACACGGAATTTGTCAAGATCAAGGATAGGTTTGGGGGGAACATCCATGTCAAGCAATCCGACTTGGATGGTGAGCGGACCTTGTTGCCGATGTACACGGCAAAGGGAGATCGCGCTGGCAAATCCATCCACCGCGAGAACCTTGATCCAGACGGAACCAAGTTGGCAGCGAGCAACGCCGAAAACGCCAGCAATCCGCTCATGGATGTCATCACGGCAAAGCAAGGCAATGCCTTTGCAACAGCAGCAGCGGCCCAGCGAGAACTAAACACCAGGGCTCTGAGTGAGTCACATGAGGTGGTCCCAATCGGTGACGGATACGTCGTTAAGAAAAAAGGTTTGCCAAAACCCTACAACGATGATCCGCGAAATAGCCCTGTCATGGAGTCACAAGATGGCTTCATTGTTGGCCAATCCGTTGACGTTCCGAGCAGGACTATCGGGCGATCTACGGTTGAGTCGCTGTACACCAGAACAATGCCTGGGTTTGACGCCCCGATGCTCATGGCCCGTATCAAAAATGCGGAAGGCAAGGCCATCGATGTGCTGACAAGTGAGTTGAAGGCAACCTCCGAAGCGCAGAACCTGACCGGGCGGCAGGATGTTTTCAGTGCGCCGGCCCCTGACCGATTCGAAGTCGGAAAGTCCCTGACCAAGGATCAGCGCAATCAAGTGCTTGGTACGCTGGTCGATGTCTACAAGGCAAAGAGTGCCGACCGTGAGCAAAAGGGCATTGACGCCAACGGCAACGAGCGGTTCGGCTATGTGCATTCGCCAGAACTGTTTGAAAAGTCGAGCATCACCGGTGCGATGGTGCGCTATCACGTCACGCTGCCTGATGGCAAGATCGCACACCCGAGCGAGTTGTTTCCTGACTACACGCAGGCAAACATCGACGCGGAACTGGCGAAAGCGCAGGCACAGGATCAGGTCAGCAAAGACAGCCGAGAACACCGGACGCGCGTACTCAACAAGCACATCGGCGATTCACTCGGGGCCGCCAATCGCTTGTTCAATGCGGACAACCCCGGAGAGCGAAACTACACGCCGGCCATCCTGACGAATGGCACGCAGTTCGTTCGCACACACCCGGACAGTTCCGATGGCGATGCGAAGTTGCTTGGAGACGGCTGGAAGGTCCAATCACCAGAACCAGCAAAGCCAGAGGCGAAGGGGAAGCCTGATGCAGCGTTCTCGCGCAAGGCCAAGCCAGACGACGACAAGACCCTGATCATCCAGCACAACCTAAGTGCCGAAAACCTGCTGCATTCGATCCGCATGGGCGGCATCCCAGTCCCTTCGCTGGCGATCACGAAGGTCGATAGTCCAATGGACAGTTTCGGAGAGATTACGCTGCTGGGTGACAGAGACATGGCAGACCCGAAGTACGGGGCCAAAGTGTTCGGCGCCGACATCTACAGTCCGAGATACCCGAGCGTTTCGTTCAAGGCTGGGCCCGAAGATCAGCGAATATTCAACAAGGCAATGGAGAAGTACCGGCAAGAAGGCGATCGCCTGCTGTACGGGGGCGAGATTTCCGACCTTGACTCGATCACCAGCCATGCGCCATTCAAGCGTTACGCAGAAGCCAACGGAGCCAAGCCGGGCTCGTATCACGACTACAAAGCAGAAGCGGAGAAGTTGCTCATCAGCATCGGCGTCCCTGAGCGGATATTTCGCGGATTCACCGACATGGGAAATCGAAAGTACGTCCCGCACACGCTGGACAACGTGGTGAAGATTCTCAAGAAAGAGCTTCGCGGCGGTGAGAATTTCAACTACGGCGTTGGGTCGCTACGGGCCAAGTTCACGCCGCAGTTCAGAAGTATCGAGGCCATCAAGAAGTCGCAGGACAGACTGATGACCAAGGATGCATTCGACAAGGTGAAGAAGGAAATCGACAGCGACTTCCTTACCCTTGCCAACGAGATGGCGCCAGATCGTTCGCTTGATGCAATCATCGACGTATTGTCAGACGCACCGCGCATGGGTCTGGTGCGGTCTGCCCGCGATCTGGACATTGAGTTGAGCGATGAAGCAAAGCAGAGCGCGGTTAAGTTCTTGGAGCGACTGCGGAATTTGCCAACGCAATACTTCGAGGCAAAGATTCTGCGCGCCATGGACTTGAGCGAGTTCAAGGTGGCAGTGGTTCCAGACAGCACGCCAGCGGCTGCCATCAAGGAACTGGAGCGCCGGGGCGTGAAGATCGCCACCTACCCAAAGAGCGACGAGAAAGCGCGGGCCAGAGTCATCAAGGAACAATCCGATGCCATGGGACTGGCGTTCGCCCGTGGCGCCCAGCCCACCGGCATGACGGTCGACAACGCCCGCAACATCATCGCCCCCGTCGCCCGTCGCCTGAACATCGACGTTCGCGTGGTGGCAACCCCTGCCGACCTGCCGATCAAGGCACCTAGCGACGTGCGCGCTTTGTACATCAATGGCGACATCTACGTGGTAGCTGGCAACGTCAAGACCCGCCTGGACGTACTCAAGGCCGTCGGGCACGAGGCCATTGGGCACCTGGGCCTGCGTGCACTTCTTGGAAGCGCCGACCACGACAAGATGATGGCCCAGATGCAGCTTGCCCTGAAGATGGGCAACAAGCCTTTGCGAGAACTGCAGGCCGGCGTGCGCAAGTCCTACGTGGACGAGAGCGGTGAGTTCAACCTGACGCCAGGCCAAGAAGCCGACGAGATCGCCGCAGCAGCCGTGGAGCAGGCCATCGACCCGGTGACCGGCGAGTTCCGGCCAGGCTACGGGTTCTTGAAGGGCCTGTTCGCCAAAATGGCTGAGTGGCTGCGCTCGGTCGGGATCAACGTGTCGTTCACGAACCTGGAGTTGCAAGGCGCTCTTGTCAATGCGCAGCGCAACCTGATGGATGGGGCGCGGGAGGCGCAGGGCAATGCGGTGGCGGCCAGTCGTGATACAACTGGGTCTGTGACGAACCGCAAGGATGTCGTCGGCAACTCTCAAAGCGGGCGCTCTGCCGATGACGTAACACCGGGCGCTGTCTACAGGAACAATCTTCCACCCGAGAAAGATGGCTTTGTTCGTCTGTATCACGGAGGCTCAGGGGGGACAGACAAAGAGTTCAGCAAAGTTCCAAGCGGCGGGCGCTTCGATGGGTTTTTTGCATTGGCCAACGAAAAAACCCCATTCTGGACGAGTGGCGGAAGAAACTACTTTGCGGACGTTTCGGAGGACAAGATTCTCACGGACTACGCTCTGAACTACGAAGTTCCTTATGCCAAAACGCTTGAGGCTTTCGAGCTTGTGACTGGTATCAAGGAAGGTGATGAGCACTTTGATGTGGTCTGGGCGGCAGTCATTGAGGACAAGTCTTTCAACTCCGACGACAGCCTAGCGGATGCACTCGGCGGGGACTATGACGAGGCTGGTTGGGATGCGCAGAAGTACCGTGGCCAGGTAGCGAAGCGGCTTGGGTATGAAGCGGTTCAGATGGAAGATGAGAACGGCACGGGGACATATTTAATCGTCTCTGGAGTCAAAGTCACGAGAGTTCTGGACGCGAATGAATCCACCGCGCCGAACAGTGGCGGCGCATTTGCCCGCACCGGCCAGGACCAGACCGACACCGCTGCGTTCAAGGCCTGGTTCGGCGACAGCAAGGTGGTGGATGCCGATGGCAAGCCGGTCGTCATGTACCACGGGACTTCCGGCGACTTTTCAATATTCGACCCGGAATTTATGTACTCGGGAGAAGGCGCGTCGCAAACCGGATCTGGCTTCTATTTCACGGACAACCCGAAGTCGGCCAGTAGGTATGCAATCATTAAAGGGGCCGATGGTGCCAAAGTAATGCCGGTTTATCTGTCTCTGCAAAAGCCATTGCATATCGATTTTTTAAAAGGCGAAACCACTGGAGCGGATATTGAACTATCGGCAGCCCAACTGCGGAAGATCATACTGCGCGCCAAAGACATTCGCAGCAAAGAAGATAGCCCATTGATGAACTTCGGAGATGTCAACTACGAAGGGTTTGAAAAGGTGTTACGCAGTGCCATAAATTTATACACAGGCAGCAGTAATATTGCCTCTCTACGCAATGACTTTTTTGGTGATGACCATGCCGCGTGGCTTGAGGCATTTTCCGCCGCCACTGGATACGATTCCGCATATTCAGTCACATCGAATGGCGACAAGCACTATGTCGCGTGGTTCTCGAATCAAGTGAAATCCGCCATCGGTAATTCTGGCGCCTTCGACCCCAAGAACCCAGACATCCGCTATGCCCGCAGTGTGCCCGGCGCTCAGGTTGTCACCGACATCACCCGGCGCACCGGGAACAAGCTATCCGACTACCGTGGCCTGGGGCTGCGAACCCTTGGCCGGCGCCAACTGGTGGACCTGTACGGCGATCAGATCCCGCAGATCAAGTCCTACAGCAACCTCATGCAGTCCATGGACGCGGACAAGAACGAGGCCGGCGCGGCGGCTGACGGCATCGCTGACCGCTGGGGCAAGGTCAAGGACGAGCGCCAGCTTTCCGAACTGATGCACGACTCCACGCTGGCGCAGATCGACCCGACCAAGGACTTCATCGAGGGCGACGATCAGAACTTCTACGATGCGCTCAAGGACGGCTACAACGCACTGAGCCCCGAGGCAAAGAAACTCTACACCGACGCACGGGACCACTACCGCGCGCACCACCGCAACGTGCGCTCTGCCATCCGGGAGCGGATCGAGCGCTCCGAGCTTCGCGGGCCACGCAAGGCCGAACTGCTCAAGCAGATGGACGACGAGTTCTTCAAGGCGATCAAGGGCGTGTACTTCCCGCTCTCGCGCTTTGGCGACTACGTGGTGATCGTGCGCGACACCAATGGCAGGGCGATCAACGTCAGCCGGGCCGAGACCATGACAGAGGCCCAGAGCGTACAGGAATCGCTGCGCAAGGCCTACCCCGGCGACGTGGTGGGCAAGGTGCTCAAGTCCAAGGAATTCAACGCCGGCCGGGATATGGTGGGCCGTGGGTTCATGGAGGGCCTGTACGAAGCCCTGGGCAAGAAGGACATGGACGAGTCACAGCGCACGCAGCTCGAAGACATGCTGGGGCAACTGTACCTGTCAGCCCTGCCCGATCTGTCCTGGGCCAAGCACGGCATCCACCGCAAGGGAACGCCGGGCTTCAGTCAAGACGCACGCCGGGCATTCGCACAGAACATGTTCCACGGCGCCCGGTATCTGGCCAAGGTGCGGTACTCCGATCTGCTGGAGAACCAGTTGTCGGACGCGCAAAAAACGCTGGACGCCACCGCTGAGAAGACGGGCGTCAATCAGCCCAAGCTGCAAGACGTCTTGAACGAGATGCAAAAGCGCCATGAGGCGGCCATGAATCCGGACGGGAACGCACTGTCCACGGCCCTGACCAGTCTGGGATTTGTGTTCCACCTGGGTTTGAGCCCGGCATCTGCCATGGTGAACATGACCCAAACAGCACTGGTGGCCTACCCGATCATGGGCGCCAAGTGGGGGTTTTCCAAGTCGGCGGCGGCGCTGCTCAAGGCCAGCACGCAGGCAGCCGGGAACAAGAACGACATCAGTCCTGCCCTCACGACAGAGGAAAAGGCCGCATACGATGAGGCTGTGCGCTCTGGCGTGATCGATGTGACGATGGCGCACGATCTGGCCGGCATCAGCCAGGGGGACGACGCCAAGGTGACATGGAAGCTGCGCCCGGTCATGAAGTGGGCATCGTTCCTGTTCCACCACGCGGAGAAGTTCAACCGGCAGGTCACGTTCGTTGCCAGCTACCGGCTGGCGCGTGAGGCCGGCACCGGCGCAAAGGATGCCTACGCACAGGCGGTCAAGGCCACCTACGACGGGCACTTCGACTATTCGAGCACGAACCGACCTCGTGTGATGCAGGGCAACACGGCCCGGGTTCTGCTGCTCTTTAAAACCTATGGGCAGAACATGGTCTACACACTGGCCCGCGCTGGCTACCTTGCCGTCAAGGGCGCAAGTCCCACCGAACGGTCGGAAGCCCGCAAGGCACTGAGCGGCATCCTGACCATGCACGCAGCGGCAGCCGGCGTCCTGGGTCTGCCAATGGTGACAACGCTGCTCGCTGCGGCATCGATGATCGGCGGGTCGGATGATGAGCCGTGGGACGCAGAGGATGCACTACGCAACATGCTGGCCGATGCGTTTGGAGACGGCCCGGCCGACGTTCTTGCCCGAGGCCTGTCGCGCCTGACACCGTTCGACATATCCGGTCGGGTGGGGCTGGACCGGCTGATCCTGCCTGACGTGCAAGAAGGGCTGGAGGGCCAGCGCCTGGGCGAGTCTGCCATGGCGGCGGCGCTCGGTCCGGTGGCCGGCATCGGAATCGGCGTGCTCAAAGGCTTGCAGCAAATGGCCGATGGGAACTGGGCCAAGGGCCTGGAGGCGATGGCGCCCGCTGCCCTGCGTGGTCCTCTCAAGGCACTGCGCTACGCCGAAGAGGGCGCCATCGACAAATCTGGCAAGCCAATCCTGCTGGACGTGAACGACGCCGGGATCGTCGGGCAGGCGCTGGGATTTAGCCCGTCAGATGTGCGGCTGGCCACCGAGGCCAAGAGCGCTGTGCACCAGGCCGACGCACGGCTGTCCAAGCGGCGCGGGCAATTGATGCGGCACTGGTCCATGGCAGCGATTGCCGAAGATCAGGACGGCATGGCCGATGCGCGTGAGGCGATACAAGCCTTCAACGAAAAGAACCCGGCCAGGCGCATCAACCCGATGCAGATGGCCGCGAGCGTTCGCACACGCCGGATGCAGATCGCGCAGTCCAAGGGCGGCGTGTACCTGAGCAAGTCCCGCCAAGACGCCATGGAAGCTGGAGCGTTCGGGATGCCTTGACCGTTGCCCCCGGCAATTCTCGCCAAACAGTAGGCCGGCGGGCAAAGTGCGCTCCATCCTTTAGGAGCGAACACCATGGCACTTCAACTCTCTGTCGCTGTGCGTAATGCGCGGCTCGATGCAATCGAAACCGCTACTGGCACATCTGCGATTCTGAAGATTCGCAGCGGCACTGTCCCGGCCACTTGCGCCACGGCTGATGCTGGCACTGCGCTGGCTACTTGCACGCTGGTATCTGACTACATGTCAGCCGCGTCTGCCGGGTCCAAGGCAAAGCTGGGCACGTGGGAGGACACAAGTGCGGACGCTACCGGCACCGCTGCCCACTTCCGGCTGTACGCATCGGACGGCTCGACCTGCCACGCGCAGGGCACGGTGACAGTGACCGGCGGCGGCGGCGATATGACGGTGGATAACACCTCGTTCGTTGCTACGCAGGCATTCACGGTCACGGCGTTCACCTTAACGGATGGAAATGCATAGATCATGCGCCACTGGCTGACTCAGGTGGCGATTGCCATCGATCAACTGTTCAACGCTCTGTTGCGCGGTTGGTCTGATGAGACGCTATCGAGCCGGGCCTGGCGCATGTGGGTGAAGGGCAAGCCGATGGGGCTGTTCTGGAAGCCTCTGATCGACACACTGTTCTGGCTGCAGGCGCGGGACTTCAATCACTGCCAACGCAGCTATGAAAACGAAAAGCGCCGGTATAACTCGCCCGCTGAAATGAGGTCCACATGACGCAGATCGTCGAATCGATATACACGCAAGACGCGCACGAGCAGCGGGACGGGTCGGTCTACACCACGGAGCGCCATCTGGACGACCTTGGGCGTGTGCTTACGTTCGGCCCATACCTGTGCGCGCCTGGGATGGACCCGGCCACTGTCATGGCCCTGCGCGCTACACGCATCAACGCCGAGTTCGCCCTGCGGGATGCTGAGACAACCGTGTCCCGCGCTGGCCGTGCGCCGTGGAGCAAACTTGAATTTCGGGACCAGCTTGGCGCACAAGTCGAGTACGGCATGGACGCGTTCTTTGCTTCGTTCGAGTCCAATCCAGGTTTGACCGTCGAGCAGAAGGCCGCGATCCGCACCGGATACCGCCGATTCGAGCAGAGCCACTTCATTGAGCGCCCGCTGCGCCCCGAGGTGCTGTCGATGCTGGGCCTGCTGAAGCTGCTGGGCCTGATCACGCAAGAAAAGATTGATGCCGTGGCTGCGGCTGCGGAGGTGTAATGCCTGATCGCGCCGTAGACAGTAACGCAGTCGGCACGAACGACGGGACAAGCTGGGCCAATGCGTACACAACGCTGGCGGCTGCTACCGCCGCATCGACTAATGCCGACACGATATTTGTAGCCCCTGCGCACCTGGAGGCGCCTGCTAGTGGGATAACGGTGACCTGCCCTACCACTCCGGGGCTTAGGATACTTGGTGCGGCGAATACGTCTGCTTTTCCGCCCACGTCTTTAGTCACAGCTGCCACTGCAATAGTAGGCCCTGGGGCCACAACTGCCTCAATGAACATCACCGGATGTGCCTATATCTTTGGTATACATATCCGCAACGGAACAACCAGCTCATCAAGCAATGTAATAAATTTCGGCGTTGCTCTTAGCATCGAGCATACCCTGACGTTCGACACTTGTATTATTCAGTACCGTGGGCCAAATACTGGGAAACGAGTGTATTTAGGGCCGGTTGGTAATAGCACCGGGCGCAACACCACTATACGGATGGAGAACACCGAAATCAACGCATCCGCTGGAACCGTATTTAAAGTTGGTATAGGTCAGGGCACGTTTGTTTTCGATAATGTGACATTCACAGGGGCCGCATGGGAAGTTAATCCATTTGAACATACCAACGCAACGAACCCGGATATACGCATACTCAATAGCGACTTATCTCAGTTCGCGTTTACCTCGTTATTTGAGGTGGGCGCGTTTAGCTCCATCCATGCACTAATAGCTGGATGCAAAATACCGGCATCCCTCACCTTGTCGGATGGTGCTTGGCCTGCTGCGGCTGCGGGTTCTAGTTTGATGATGATCGATTGCAGTAATGGTGACACGCACGGACTGTTCAGATACGAGACACCGACAGGAACTCTCGTAAGCGACAGCGGCATCTACTTTACGGAAGGCGCAGCGGCGCAGTCGTGGAAAATCGTCACAACTGCTGCCTGCTCTCCAACCAACCCATTTGAAACGCCGTATTTCGGCTTCTACAACAGCACCTTGAGTGCAGTGACGCCGTACTTCGAGATTTTGCGGAACCTGTCAGCCACTGCGTTTCAGAACGATGAGGTGTGGGCGGAGATATTGGGCAAGACGACGAACGCGTCTACACGGTCTACGGCTTACAACGACCATATGGTTCTGCTTGGCACGCCCGCAAATCAAGCCGCAGGGGCGGGATTGGGATCGTGGACTGGGGAGGATGCTACGGCCTGGTCTGGTAAGTGTGGTCTTAATTCCAGCATCACACCCGCCGAGAACGGCCACATATCCGGTCGCATTGTTGTCGGTGAACCGTCGATCACGGTCTACGTCGATCCTCAGATCAGGACGTAACTCATGGCTACGATTAGCCGCGTCACCCCGAACGGCTGGCAACAGGGCGACGACACCGCAGCATCGAGCCGGGTAACGCCGACGGGGTGGTCGCAGGTTAATGCGGTTGGTGGGGGTGGAATATCTGCAACCCTCGACGGAACACTAGCAGCCGCAACGGTATCGTCGACCGGAACCATTGCGCTAAAGGGCGCGCTCTCCGGAACACTAGCCGCAGCTACCGTTGCAGCGACGGGCACGCTTGCTATCAGTGGCACAGCGACCGCAACGCTTGCCGCTGCGACTGTCGCAGGTACGGGCACACTGGCCCTCACAGGCACGCTGACAGGTACGCTAGCGGCTGCAACGATTGATGCAACGGGCCAAGGGCAAGTTACTACATCTGGCACGCTCACGGCAACGCTTGATGCTGCAACAGTTGCGGCTACCGGCACAGTAGCACTCAAGGGCACGACGACGCAGACGCTGGCCGATGCAACACTGGTCGCCACTGGGGCATTTGCCGTAACAGGTTCTGGCACGCTCACGGCGACCCTGGCAGACGACACGCTGGCCAGCACTGCTACCCTGGCGCTAAAAGCTGCTACATCGGCCACTCTCGATGCCGCAACCATAGCTGCTACCAGCACGCTCGCAATCAAGGGCGCGACGACTGCAACACTGGATGCGGCCACGCTGTCAGCGCAAGGAACATCTCAGGCTGTGACGGTCGGAGTGCTGTCCCAGACGTTGGCTGATGCCTCAGTCGCATCGACCGGAACGCTTGCGCTGCGGGCCCAGGCGTCGCCTACGCTGGACGCTGCCACCCTGGTATCTACCTCGACCCTTGCGATCAAAGCGGTAGCGACGGCGACCCTTGGCGACGCGACTCTCGCCAGCACTGCCACGGTTCTGATCAAGGGCAGTTCGTCGATTACTTTGGGCGCATGCACGATCGTTTCGACCGTTCGGTACGACGACCCGAACGCGATCTTCACCACATCCGAGCACTGGAGATACACCTTCCCGGTCGATGACATGCGATACGCGATGCCGGTCGATGACATGCGCCACACATTTCCAAGTGGTGGCCTAACCTACAACTTTGGAGAATGACATGGCAACAGGAGCAGCATGGAACGATGCCACCGCAGAATCTGACGAGGTTGTCAAGCCGTGGGCGTTCTTCGACAAGGACGACATCATCGACATCCCGCTGGAGATTGGTCTGTGGCTTACCGACAAGGAAACGACCTACGCCAGTCACGCGGTCACGACGCACGCGGATCTGTCGTGCACGAACCCGGCGGCAGGGTATGACTCAGGGACGAAGGTGATCAAGTCTCGGATCATCAAAGCCCCAGCCGGCGCGGCGCTGGTGAACAACACCAAATACTGGGTCACGTTTCACGTCGTCGGCGCCGACGGGCAGGAAAAGGACAGGACTGTCTACCTCAAGGCCGCGCTCATGTAGGTTGCCCCCGGCATTTCTGGTCAAAGCCCAGCCAGGGCAAAACAATGCGGCCATGAAAACACTTGAACAATTCAATTCGCTTGTGCAAAAGGGCGACTATCGCGCTGTTGCTGACTTCGGTCGGCGCTCTGGCTACACCGAGGACCAGATTTCACAGTATGTCGAAGACACCGGCAAGCTTGAAGCCGGCCAGGTATCTCGGGGCGAATACGGCCCCGTGGCAATGACCCGGGAGCGCATGCGTGGGTTCTTGCGGTCCTACGACACCCAAGGCGTTGGTCAAAACGCTACATCGGATTGGAGCGGTATATCGGCGGTTGATGAGGCTGCGCTCACAAGGATACTGGGAAGCGGAAATTTCGCAAAGGCCCGAGTATTTGGGGCAGCGTTTGGATACACGCCGGACCAGATTGCACGATTCGCGGAACGTGGCGGGTACATCGAGGAGCCAATCGCTGCTCCAACATTGCCGACCGTCACTGCGCCCGAGCCGACCACCGGGCCGACGGATGCGCAAAAAGAGCGCTTCGCCGATCTGATGCAAGACTGCGACTATCTCGGTGCTGCGCAGTACGCGCGAGGATTGGGCTTTAGCAATCCCGCAATCGCGCAGTACATCGTCGCCACAGGCATGACAGTCGACGGCGTGATGCTGACTGAGTCGGCCATGCTAGCGTGGCTCGACGCCCACCCATGAGCATGGATCAATGATGCGCCCGCAGCACGACATCACGGTGGAACTGACCGCCGAAGAGTTGGCCAGGGGCGCGCGTGAGCACGAATACAGTCTTTGGATGTCTCGCTATCGCGCGGGAAACATGAGCATGGAAGAGTGGCAAAAGCACCTCGTGGACCAGGATTTCGTCGACTGGTTGGGTGATCTTTAGGTAGGCAGATGAATGATGACGAACACTATCGCCGCGCATCCAAAATCGACCGAATCACCAGGTGGGTAGAAACATGGCACGAGATTCGCTATTTCGGGAAAGCGCTGGGATCACTCAGTCAATGGCTGATCCGGTTGTTCATCTGCATCATCCTCGTGATCGAAATATGGAAGCGCCTGGTCGAGCGATGAAAGCTGCCATTGCGCTGCTCGATATGTCGCTGGCGCTGGGCGTCATGTGGATGCTTTTGCTATGAGCGACGAAGTAATTCTGGCTCTGATTGCGATGGTGCAATCGTGGGGCAACTCGCTGTTCGCCAATCTTGCAGCCGTGACAACGGCGGCGGCGGCGGGCATCATCGCATTTCTTACTTGGCGCAATAACGCGAAGGCTGCCGAGCGTGCTGAAGAGATCAAACTCGAAATGGTCGCAGTCAAGAACGCTGCCGTTTTGAGCAACCAGCAGGCCGAAGACATCGCAACCGGGCGCGAGCGGAAGGGCTACGTCAACGGCATCGAAAAAGAGCGCAGCCGCGCAAGCCGGCCGGCGCCGCTGACGAGCGACTTTGAGCCCCAGCAGACCGACGCGTGGATAGCGGGTAAGCCGCCGTGAAGCGCCTGCTCCATCTTTGGTACAAGCGGCTGAGGCTGCGGTGGTTGCTCAAGCGTGAGCGCAAGCTGATGGCGTTGCCGAATCGCACGACGCTCGAAATGGCCGAGTCGATTCTCCTTACCGGCCATCGCATCGCGGTACTGCAGCGCGATATCAAAAACCTCGGGGGATAGCCATGAAAACCGCAATCGTTCTCGTGCTGATCCTGGCCGGATGCGCATCGCTGCCAGAGGGCGTTGCGATGACGGATGACGAGCGCAAATCGTGCGCAGCAACTCAGGACTGTTCGGTCTGGACAGTGGCAGAGTTGCAAAAGTTGATCCGCTCGGCCATGCAGCGCGGGTTTGATGCCGGGAAAAGGCTCAAGTGGGACTCGATATGAAATGGCTGCTTGACGTTATCGCGGCATGGGTTAAAGCGCGGGCTCCGGCCCCTGTTCCCGTTCCTGCGCCTGCTGTTCGCGCGCCTGCCCCACCGGATAACCGCAAAGCGTTCCTGGACATGATCGCGTTTGCCGAGGGCACCGATCCACATCCGCTGTCCATAGATCGCGGGTACGACGTGATCGTCACGGGCGTCGACGGCCACGAGATATTCACCGACTACCGCGCGCACCCGTTTTCATCCGGTCGCTCGGCAAAGCACGTCAAGGGCGAAATTTGGAGCACTGCGTCGGGCCGCTACCAATTCATGAGGAAAGACTACTGGCACTACAAAGCCCTGCTGCACCTGCCCGACTTCGGCCCGGCATCACAGGACCGCTGGGCGATTCAGTTAATCAAAGAACGGCGCGCGCTGGCCGACATCGACGCCGGGCATTTCCAGATCGCAGTCGGGAAGGTGAGCAACCTTTGGGCATCGCTGCCGGGCGCCAATTACCCTGGTCAGAAAATGCGGCAGATGTCGGCCCTGGAAGATGCGTATGAGCGTGCAGGCGGGCGGTTTGCATGATGATGTTCCTATCCCCTATCCTCATGCGCGCCGTGGCCGTGGCGGCTGCCCTGGCTGCCCTGGCGTTGGCCTATCACCTGTGGGCCGGGCATCAGCAAGACATTGGCAGAGCCGAGGTCAGGGCCGAGTGGCAGGCGGATCGGCTGAACATTGCTGAGCAGAACCGGCTGCTGCTGATGGCAAATGCGCGCAAGACCGACGAACTACAGGCCAAAGCCGACAAACAAAGGGGAATCGCAAATGCGGAAAACCACGCTCTCAGTATTCGTGTCAGCGAGCTTGCTGGCCGGTTGCGGGACCGTCCCAACCGGCCCGACGCAGGTTCAGGCGGTGTCGCCACGGCTACCGGCACTGGAGCCGCTGGATCCGGCAACGCAAGCTGCACTGGAGCAGGACTTTACAAGCCTGATGGGGAATTTCTTGCAGGGCTTGCTGCCAGCGCCGACCGGCTCAGAATCGCCCTCAAATCCTGCCGTGCCGGGCGCCAAGCCGATATCGAAACCGTGAATAAATGACGGTACGGCTGCGTCTGTGCTGCGCTGGATAGCGGGTGCGGCTGAAATCTACGCCGAATGCTCCAGCAGGCACCGGGCGCTGGTGCAGGCATGGCCGCGCTGATGGGGTCAGGCGTCGCGTTCAGCCGATCCATCGCCATTTCCCGCCTATCAGGTCGTCTCCGACGGGCTGCGCTGTTCTGCCGGGACGGTTGTGCCAATCGCTCGATTTGCCTCCCGCGTCCTCTTTGTCCAGTTTGAAGCCTGCGCCGCGCAAACTGGCCCCGCCTTCGTTCGGCAGGGTGTAGGTATAGACCGGCGAGTGTCCAAGTTCACGCGCAGCACGGCGGGCCGCGCCGTAGAGCATAGAGCAGGCGTTGCGGGTGCCATCGGTGCATAGCCGCGTAATCTCTGCCGCCTTGCCATCATCTAGGCGCGGAGCGACCGGCCTGCCAACGATGCACACGCCAGCCAGCACTCCAGCAGCCTCTACGCCAATGGCAAACTTGTGCCCGACGACGGGCCGCGCATGTCGATGCAACCGACGCACAAAGTCGTTTGCGGTCTTGAGGTCAACCGGTACGATGCGCAATACTGCACCCACTGCCGCGTCGTAATCGGCCTTGCTGGCAAACATGCTCATGGATGGGTTCATTTCAACGGCTCCACGGACCCATCGCCGCCGAAATCGACATATGCCAATAACTGATCAGTCTGGCCATCCGCCGCAAGCAAATTGCCAACTGCGTTTACGCTGATTTTTGCGTCAACCGGTAGTTGCGCGAGCAGTTCGATAAGTCGGCTCGCTTGCAACCACTTGATGCCTGTGTCTTCATACATCGTTAAGCTCCCCGGATAGCGGCGGCCCGGCCCCGCAACACATCGGCGCAATGCCGGTCTACCGCGTTGCCCCGCTTGCCTGGCGGCATAAGTGCATCGGCGGCATCATCCAAAGACTTCGCAGCACGCTCGGTAGCTGCTTGCCAAGCGGCCCGTGGATCGTGACACGCTGGCTCCGGCGCTGCTACAAACCAAGCCTCGAATTCATCATCGCGCTTCGTCATTTTGCCACCTCCAAGGCAACGGGCGCAACCCATTCGCCACGCGCAACTGCGATGCAGTCCTTTGAGTCAAGCATGTAATCAAAGTTGGCGCAGTGGTCGTCCTCGGCTTGTATTGCCGCGCAAATACGCTCCCGCTCCGCTGCCGCGCGAGCCTCGCCGTATGCGCGCATCTTTTCGACGGTGACGAAATCTGAGCAAACGTTCTGTCCCCACAGTTCGTGCGGGTGATCTTCGAGGTCGGGCTTGGGCAGTGGTGGTGTCATATCGTAGCCGTGCTGTTCCACGTTGGGGTGTACGTCGCTGCCGATGCGGTCGCAGTCGTCGGTGGCGTGATCTCGCTCACCAGTTGCCAGAATGGTAGTTTGTACCAGTACCACGGTCTCATGTCGTTCCTTTCGTATCAGTCATCAAAGAGCCCATGGGCTATGCACACGCTCTGCATGTCCAGCCGAGCCCTCCATGTTTGCATCCGCCCGTCGTACACAGCCCGCTGGTAGTGGTACACCTGGCCCGGCAGGATACGGCCATTGTCAGCTTCAGCCGCATCAAATATCGCCTGCTGCTCAGGTGTCAAGTCGTGCCGCCCCATGCCGTAGTTGTGGAACCACGCAGTCGCATCGCACTTGTGGCTTTTCCGCGCAGTCCTGCGTTCGTCCGTTAGCACTTTGTCGCTCATATCGTTCCCCTCGCTTTTATTGCTTCGATTGCAATTGCAAACCCGTCAACGTACCTCGCACAATCGGCAATTATTTTGATGCAAGCGGCTTGCTCCGCTTCAGCGCAAGTCCTGCCGTATGCAGTCGCCCAGGCGTGCAGCGTCTCGCAATCGCGCGCCGGAAGGGCCACGGCCACAAACACTGGCGACAGCGGGGGTAGTGTCATGTCGCTCCCCTGGATTTCGTCAGATCATCGAGCGCCGATGCCACGTCGGGATCGGTTTCAGCGTTCCATGCACGCAGGCTTTCCAGTGCTGTGACGTTGCGTGTCGTTCCCATTGCTGCGTCGATGGCAGCGACGACAGACTCGCATTCGCTAAGTACGTCTATGTCCGTCGTGGTTCGGCCTGCGCGAAACAACGCAGTGCGCGCTTGATCCATGCACGCCCGTAGCCGCGCATTGACGCATCCCGACCTTGTGCAGCCGTCGTGACACGAATGGATACCGTCGGTATGCAGCCGCACTATTTCAGCGGCCTGGGCTAGGATACGGGCCATCATGGAGTCCGCTTTGCAGCCACTCCCGACGCAATTAATCGTGCTCATGATTGCTCCTTGGTGGGTGGGCCGTGTCAACCAAATGCATCACGACACAGATTGAAGTCGTCGTCGCGCCTCCGTTTGCATCCCCAGCACACTGCAGCCGGATGGCGGTCAGTGCTGCGCGCAGCCGCGCTATTTCAGCGGCCTGGGCCTGCAGAGCAAGGGCGGATTTTTGGCACAAAACATCTTGGACAAGGCCATCGGCTTGCGGCGTTTGACTGATTGCGTGCACCCAGCGGTACGCGCGCCGCGCGAACAGTTGCTCGATCAGGTCCTCAGTCAGTGGGTCGTATTCTTCAGTCATGGCTTCTCTCCGGTGGTCGGTGCCAGTGCCAACATTAGGTCGTGGACGGCCTTAAAACTTTTCGCACTGTGTCCATGGCTGTCCTGAAAATCATTTATGTCGATCTGATGAAGCAGCGCGTTTGCGAGTTTCGCAAGTTCATCCTTCTCCTCTCGCAGCCGCGCATTGACGCATCCCGACCGCGTGCAGTCTGCGTGGCACGAGTGAATGCCATCGGCTTGCAGGCGCACCAGAGCAGCCCGAAGCACCGCTATCTCAGCGGCCTGGGCTTGCAGGGCGTCGGCGGCTTCGGCGCAAACCTCGCGCATTGGCTCGCTGAGAGTCAGGAAGTCTGCGGATGCAAGACGCAGGCGGATTCGCAAATAGTCAGTCAGTGGGTCGTATTTCTCACTCTGGGTGGCGGCGTACAGCATGTGTGATCCGCGCAGGTACTCTACCGGCACCGCGTAGGCGGCGTGCGGGACGTGCCAGCGGAGTGACCCGCCGACGATTTCAGCGATTGGTGTCATCATTTGGTCCTCTGGTGGGTGTCAGTGTCGCCACAACTGGCTTGCCGTTGCGGAACGCCCCGGGGAATAGCTTCGCCAGCACTGCGTACTGCGCGGAAATCTCTCGCTTTTGGCGGGCGACCGTGCTGCGGAAATTCTTCATTCGGTCCTCTGGTAGTAGTCAGCGGGTCAGGCGGCGCGGGCGTAGTAATTGATCGCCTGCTCGCCGATAACGCGGAATGATTGTTCGGTGCCATCTGGCGAACGCGCTATGACGGTTGTGCCTTCGCCCTTCACAATCCAGTAATCGGCGCTTTCCGAATCCTCTCTCTGCGCCCATGTGGCTACCGCGTCTTCTGCGCAGTAACCGTCCATACTGCGACCATCGTCTGATGTTTCGCCCAGGTCTGGGCACCAGATTAGGTAGGCTTGTTCTTTCGACATTTCAATCTCCAAGGTAGGGATCAGTCGAGCGCCACGTTAAACATCAGCCCGACAAGCAGTGCATGCGCGATCCAGAAATGCCATGTGCCGAAGGTGATGCCGCCATCACCCAGGACGAACCCAAACGCGCCGCCGAGAATCGATCCTAGAACGACTTTTCGAATCATGTCGATCCCCTTTCGCTTGCGACGAAGGAGGGGGTTGCGTGCGGTTTGATCTGGGATGTGATCCACCGTCGCATGCCAATCCATCGCTCTTCAGCGACGCGCGGATTGGCAACCATCACAGACCTTTTGTGACTACCCCGATCCGGGTAGCCGGATCGCATGGGGCCACATATTTCAATGTCGAGATACAGCCAGTTGCTGACGGCGCATTCGTCGTTCTCGTACATGATTTCCGCCGCAAGCGCTTCGGAAATCCCGAATGACTTGGCAACCGCGACCCGATCATCCGGGTCAATGGCCGCGATATCCATGCCGCGTGCTGCACCAACGACCCCAAGCGTGCAGAACTCGCCATCAGCCGTGACAAGCGACTCGCCGATTAACTCTTTGACTGGCATGGCATCAAGAGCCCCCAAGGCCTCGCAAAGGAACGCCTGTCCCCTCCTACCCTTGATTGCCGAATTGACGGCGCCACGCCAGCGTATGAGGCCCCACTGGTCCTCGCAATCGTCTGTGTATCCTGATCTGCTCATGTCGTACCCCTTACCTTTGCTTCGATGCGGTGCTCAATTTCTCCGTCGCAATCATGCGCCCAGCCGTTCCGATCAATGCTGTTCATGCGGCTTTGTAAATATTCATAAGCCCATTTGTAGGCAGCGGCTTCAGCTCGCAGTTTTTCTGTCTCCGCATCCGTCAGCCGTGGCGCTGGATTGCCTGCGAGTGCTGCGATTATTGTGCTGATGGCATCGGCTGCATTCTTAACATCTTCATCCGTCAGCATTTCCCGTTCTATCGGGAGGTGGGCGTTTTGAAGTGGCACAAGCGCATCAGACGCTATCCGCAAAGCTGCCTCCAGTTCCGCAACCCTTGACTCGGGCGGGTGCGTGTAGAGTGGCGTTCCATTCGGCACATCGTACCGGTTGATTGCGCCAACCTTCACTCCGTTATTCGAGTAGATGTAGCCAATCGGCTCCGCGTTTTTGTCCGCGCGCACATACTCAATACTGTTGCCGTCGATCTTGTCCTCGCACCAAGTAATGCCCTCGCCGCAAAGGTCCGCAAAATCTGTGCTTTTATCGACATCCTCGCCGATCACAAGATAGATTCGCTCGGGCGCTGTCGCCACGATGTTTGGTGTTCTTTTGTCGCTCATAGCGTTACCCTACCAATCTCAGCGGCAGCTTGAACGATGGCGCGACGGGTGGCGGCGTATTCCACGGCATCCCCACTTGATGCATCTTCAGGTACACCTTCGGTGATGGTGATTTGCAATCTCAACATCACCGCAAGCCGAAGCGCATCGCCGTCGTTGGTGAGTGGGTTCCAGCAACTGGCTCCATCAACAATCCACAACCCAATATCACCCGCACCACAAGCGTCACGACCATTTTGATGGCCAGCATGCACAACCATCCCCGCAGCCTTAGCCGCCAGTTCCAGCAGTTCACGGTCTGTCATGATTGCGTCTCCGTTTGTTCCAGCGCCTCGACCCTGGCTTCCTCTATCAGATGCCCCAGGCCCATGCCCTCCAGCCGCTTGGTCAGGATTTCAATTTGCTTGCGCTTGGCGTTGGCCGCAGCATCGTTGTGCGCCACCCGGTATTCCTCGCGCCGCAGTTTGATGGTCGCCAGTTCCGCCTCCAGTTCCGTGCGCCTTTGCATCGTGATCCCAGGCTCGCCCGCGAAGTAATCGCGCTTCGCGTCAGCGAGTTCGACGGCGATCTGCGCAGTCCGTAGGCCGAAGTTGACGTACTCGGGGGATTTTGGGTTGCTCATCGCGTCATCCTCCGCATGTCGTTGTCGACCAGTGCATGCGTCCGCTTGTTGTTGTTCTGAACTGTCCATGTTTCCCATCGGCAATTTGACGGTTCATAGTTGCCATATGGATCGCGCCGATCAAGAGTCAGGCCAGTGGGGCGCTCGCCCATATCGGACAGAAAATTGGCGTAGTCATCCCATCTTTCGCAGACCGTCACGCCGCGCCCGCCGTAGTAGCGGAATCCGTTGGCGCGCGGGTTGTTGCATCTTTGACGCATCAACACCCAAATGTCATAGGTTGAGGACTTGTGAGCCATCCCGTGTTTCATCTTGAGACTGGCCGTCGTTCGTCGACGAAGGCACCCGCAGCTTTTTGTGTCTCCAGATGTTAAGTAGGTCTTGCGCACATCCAATTCAGAACCGCAATCGCATTTGCACCGCCATATTGGCATACGCCTCCCGCTTGATTGGATGTGCCACCCCGATTGAGACATGGCCGTCAGACTTCCGAAACGGGCATTGGAGATGTCAACGGATAAATTCACGGCTACCATGGGATGTCATCGTCCATCCCGTCGAACCCGGACGAAGCTGGCGCCGGTTTTGGCTTCGGCGGCGGTGGTGGCGGCGCTTCCTGGCGCTGTGGTGCCGGACCAGCGAATGAGATTTCAGCCACGCGCCCGACCAGTTTTGATGCCGTCGTGTTGTCCGACTTCGTGAACGACTCGATATGCACATCCTGTAGCGTCACCATCACGCTTTGGCCCTTCACCATGTACTGCGCCATGGCTTCGGCACGCTTCGACCAAAGCACGCCTTCAACCCATTGGGTAGGCTGCTTGCCATCCTCTCCCTTGCGCCCGTAGTTGAAGGCAAGGGACAGGTTGCAGACAGCCTCGCCGCCGGCGGTCCTGCGAAGTTCTGCATCGCGGCCGATCTTGGCCAATCCGTACATCGTGGTCATGCTGTTTCCTTTTCTTTGTTTGCAATTGCTGCTTTACGCAGCGCCGATTCATACATGCGGACCGTCCCGGCAAAGGCCGTCAGGTCCGCTTCAAGTTTCTCGATGTCGTTCTCGTTGCGCTCGATGCGGATCACCCGCATCTGCATTCCGAGTTCGGCCAGGTCGGGGCACCAGAGACACATGTCTACCCACTTGCGGCCCAGGAGCCACAGGTAGCCGTTGCACTGGTCGATGTACTCGCTGATGTTGTCGGTCACCATGGCGGTAAACAGCGTTTCGCTTGACACCATCGTCTTGATTTCCAGCACGCCATCGTCGTCGATCAAACCATCGGGAGAAATCCCGTAAAGGTCGTCGTGCGTCTTGAAGAATCCGACCGGCTCGACCAGCACGTTGCGCACGCTCTCGTAATGCGCGCGGGCGAACGGCTCCTGCTCGGTGCCCTGGCGCATGGCCCCGTTCACGAAAATGGCGGGCGCCGTGCCGTGGCATCGCTCGCGCGCCAGATTCATCGCGTACAGCATCGCCTTGGCAGACGGGTGGCCGCTTTTCAAGCGTTCGCGCGCGTCCTTGAACTTGCTCCCGGTGATCACGCCTTTTCTGACGTCCAGCCACTGGGGCGAGCCCTGCTCGTAGTCGAAGTGTTCCATCTTCATGTTGCTGCTCCTTTTTTGTCGGCGGCCTTGGCTGCGCGCTTGAGGTTGTCCGACTCGGGATTGAGTGCAACGCGTTCTTCGGGCGTGCGCGCGTTGATCCATGCGGCCAGTGATTTCCATCCCTGCATGGCGGCATCGCGGGCGGCCTGCAGCAAGTCGGGCGGGACCGCCTGCACGCCTCCACGGCCATCGTCGTCGGGTTGGTCCTTGCTGGCGAAACCGTAGGCCAGCAGGAGCGTGTACCGAGACAGGTAGGTGATTGTCGACTGCCCGGCCTGCAAGATGTTCTTGTTGCCGGTGTCATCGCGCGGCCCGGGCAGCGCCGTCGACTGCGTATGCCCGAGGCGGTGCGTGACTTCACAGGTGACAACGTAGAAGCCGTCAGCAAGTGACGGAATCCAACGGTGGCTGAAACCGTACTCGGCAGCGGCCCTGATGATCTGGTCGCACACATGGCCGATGGTCGAGTGGTCGTAGGATGTCGTGCCCTTGCTCGATGTGAACTCGACGTGCTTGTCTTTCAGGATCGACGGCGGGTTCTTTTTGAACTCGGCCATCGCACTGATGAATGCCTTGCGCGCCTCGTTTGCTTCCCACTCTTTTTGCAGGTTGAGCATGTCGCGCATGTCGGCCACGCTCATGCCAGCCTTGATCGCCTGCATGGCCATGGCCAACGGGCCAACGATGGGCTCTTGAACAACGGCCAGCGGCTGCGCCGGCGCTTCATCTTGCTCGACCATTTCAATGGTCATTGTGTCTTGCAATACTTCGTTCATGGTTTTCCTTCAAGCTGTAACTTCGGCCGTGATCCAATCCTCAATCTCGGCCAGTCGATTGAGGGCTGCTTTGGGAGTGCAGCAAAAAATGTCGGCAACCGCCGTCACGGCAGCAGCGATGATTTCGCCATCGCTGGGGCCTTCGAGGGAATCTGTCGGATCGTCTGCGATGTCGCAGAACACACTTCGCGCACCGTTCTCGTCAAGCATGATCGGTTGGCCGTTGTCCTTGAATACGGTCGTGCTGTACATCGGCGCGCCATTGGGGTAAGTGCGCTGTGCGTCCAACAGTTCGCCTCCGTCGCGCTGCTCAAAGATCGGGTCGGACTCCGCAATGGGCGCTATCTCTCGCACGGCTGCGGCTTCCAGCAACCTCGCTTCGGCTGCAACCCGGTCAGCTTCGGCCTGGCGCAAAGTCATTTGCTCGCGCATCAACGCGTCGCGCTCGGCGGCCATGCGCTGCAGGTCTGCCTGCAACTGCGCCCGGGCTGCGGCTTGCTCGGCGGCAAGTTCGGCGCGCTGGCGCTGCATCTCTGCTTCCTGTGCCTTGCGAGCATCGTCCAATGCCTTCTGGGCCGCTGCAGCCTCCACCTTTGCCACACGGTCACGCTCGGCCTGCTCGTCACGCTGGCGGGCCAGTTCTGCCCGTTCGTCGGCCAGGCGCTGGACTTCGGCTTCACGCTCGGCCTTGGCGCGGGCGGCTTCGGCTTCCTGATCACGCTTCTCATTGGCAATTTCCATCATGCGGGCGAGTGACTTGCTGCGCGCGACTGCCGCTTCCTCGCTGAATTCCTCAAACCCTTCCAGCGGGTTGCTGGCCAGTTTCTGGATCATCCAATCAGCGTCGGCAGCCGTGCGGCACTGGCTGGCCAGCACAGAGCACTCCCGGATGTCGGCAATGCGCAGCGTGATAGCCTCGATGCGGGCGCGCTCGATGCGCTCGGCCTCGGCCCGCTCGGCGGCCCGGGCTTCGTCCCAGGCGTTGCGCAGGGCCAGCAGGCGATCCTCTTCGCCCTGGGTGATGGCGATCAGTTCCTTTTCCTCGGCGATCACGGCCTTGGAGAACTGGGTCGCATCGTCACGCGCGGCCTTGCCGGTCTTTTGGATCGTGGTGCGGGCCTTGACCAGCACCATCGCAGCGCCGTGGCATTCCTCGCGGCCAGCGGTGTTCTTCACCTCCCTGATGGACGCAGATTTCTTGACCAAGGCGGCAAGTTCGGATCTGGCCCGGTCGGAGCCAAGCGCCACAGCGGCGCGCTGGATGACGGTCAATTCCGTCGTGTGTTGGTCAAACATTTCGATGCTCATGATTTTGTCCTTGTGGTTAATCGCCCATCCAGCCAGTGCCGGCCCGGCGATGTGGGTGTGGTTCCAATGTTGCGGGCTTTGTCACCGCTTCCTGCTGCTCCATGTCGTCGTGGGCTTGGTCCCACTCGTCGCGGTCGCTCCCGCCGTGCAGCAAGATAAGAGCAAGCACAGTGCCAGCAAAAAACAGTACGGCCCAAAGCACGTAGTCCATGTTCAGTCTCCTTTTGTGTCGTCGTCAGAATCGAGCAGTACCGCGTAAATCCACGTGGCGATCACGATGACGCAGCACAGGGCCATCGCAAGAAGGAATCCGTCCCTCACAGCCATCTCCAGATGGGCGCTACGAGCTTGGCTAGCGGATGTGCTGGTGGTAGGCCATGCGTTTCGAGCAAGGCTCGCTGCACGTACAGGGCTTCGCCTTCAATGCGCATCGGTGGTGAGACATAGGCGCGCCCGATCTGGACCTTGCCAGTGTTGTGTGGGGCGAGCATGCGCTGATAGGAGCGTTTCATGGCTTGGCCCTCGCTGCCAGCATTGCGTCGGCAATCGCGTAGGCTGCTTTAGCCTCCACATGCCACGCTCCTTCCATGGCCGATGCGTTATTAAGTAGCGCATGCATAGCCTTCGCTGCGAAGTAGTCGCGCATGCTCATGCCGGGCGCGTGATCATATTTGGAGTCGTGCGCCATGTCCCGATTCGACGGGAATGCTGGGCCGCTGTTGTCGGTGTTCATACTGCCTCCCCTGTAGCCTTGGCAATGGCTGCGCGCAGTTTGATCGTTGGACCGTTCGCTCCGCCTTGCGCGAGTTCAACCTCGTCCAGCAAGGCCAAAACAAGCTGCATCGGCTTGTCGTCCTGAGGTTTCGGTTCTCTAGGATTTGCATCGCCACATGTTTCGCAGTAGTAGCCGTCGACAACCGGCCACCCGCATTTCATGCAAGCGTAGATTTCCGGTGTGTAATTATGAATGATGCTGTTGACAGCGCGGGAATACTCAAAGCCCGAAGGCGGTGCAGGCTTGGCGTTCACAGCGCATTCCCCAGAACCTTGAGCATGTCAAGATCGATCCCGTACAGGCGACTCACGCGGTCGGCGTGGCCGTCGTCCCAATATTGGTTACAGCACTCTCCAACCGCCCGCTGCAGTTCTTCGCGTAGGCCCGCGTTTTCCTGCCGCAGCGCTGCTACGTCTACCGCCGATGCGAGAGCGGTTGCCATGATTGGGTGCAATCTGTCGTTCATGCTGTCCGCCAGACGCGCACGCCACCTTCAACAGTGCGCGACGCAAACTTGTTGCCGGTCTTGCGCTTGGCGTATGTAAGGCAGCTGCTCAGGGTTGCGGTAGTCTTGTCTTTGACGAATACGCTATCGCCAACTTCCATTTGCATCATTGCCGACAACAAGCCTGTGGCTCTTTGAAGCGATGGCATCGGAACGTTCTTTTCGATCTCGATAGCTTCCTTGCGGACCTCTTTGCGTAAATTCATCCTGCGATCTCCTTGGCCCTGTTTGTGAGCCTGGGAGTATTTGAACATTAGTTCTCGCACACCGTCAACCAACGTCGTGAAATATATTTCTCAATGACCTTTGGCTGCCGATAGATGAAGGCTATTTATGGCGCAGGCGGCGGCGGTCCTGGCCACGGCTTTGAAATGACAAGGCGCTGCGCATTGGCGTTGCAGGCTCCGATCCGTTCATCGATCCACTGCCCTCCAGCAGCCAAATCGGATTGACCGACAGATACTCCGCAGCCCGGAAATGATTCGACGCGCCGAACTCTTTCGTCTTGCCTGTGATCACCTTCTGCACCGCCTGGTACGTCACTCCCATAGCCTTGGCGAGCTGAATGTACGACACGTTTCTGGCCGCGATTGCCATCTTCAATCGATGCGAGTAATCGGTTTCGTGCTTCTGATAGAAAAAATCTATCGACGATTGCTCCCACGAGTCACACTGAAAGTTCATAATGTCGCCTATGGATAAAAAAATTGCTATCGCGGCGCTCGGTGGAACCGATGCCAATGCCGCCCGGGCCATGGGCATTTGTCTTCAAGCCATTCGCAAGTGGCCTGCGACGCTCACCCCTGGTATCTCTGACAAAGTCATCGGGTGCTTGGCCCGCAAAAGGTTGACGCCAAAGGCGCTGGCCCAGCTGCTCAGTCCACTCTGACATCCACCTCGGCAGCGCATCAATCGCATTGATCCAAGGACTCGCAGCATGAGCATTCCCACGGTGCCCGTATCCGTCAAGTTTCCTCCGGACGAGATTCCGCAAATCAAGGGGCTGGCTGAGGCCCGAGGGTTTGAAAGCGTGTCTGAGTACATGCGGCATCTGGTTGCTATGGATAAAGAGTTGTTGCATCGGCAATACCTTGCGCTCACCCGATCTTCGCTGCAGGCGCATCAGATAGCAAAGGGAACGAGAGGTATGACATGGTCCTCCGGCGGTCAGTGCGCTATCACACAGACAAGGGCCGATATCCGGCCCATCGGTCAAGCAACTAGGGATGTCGTCGAAGTGTTGGGGCGCATAGGCCCGTCGCGCTGCCGGGACTTGCTCCCGCACTTGGCGCTGACCAGCTCCGTTATTTCGAAGTATTTGCGCAGAGCTGAGGGCCACGGGCTGGTCACCAGCGTCAAGCTATCCGAAAAAGACCATCAGTACACGGCAGTCGACGACTGGCAAGCGATAGCAGACCAGCACGGCACAAAAGAAGAACCGGCTCCTGTGTGGCCCGAGATTCCGCATCAGGTCACCGTGCAGGAATGGCCGCAAGCAAAGCCAGTTGCCGGGCCGCACAACCCGTGGGGTGCCGCATGAACAAGATCGCGGTGCAGATAGAAGACATGGCGGCCAAAGGCATGGCCCGCAAGCAGATAGCCGATGCCCTGGGCGTGTCGCATCACGACCTGGAAGCAACGATGCGAGTGTTGCAGATCAAGCCGAACAGGCCCACGCTGGAACAGATCAAGGCCAAGGCAGCTGCAGAGCGCAGGGTGGCACGACTTGCTGCGCTTGATGCCCGGCATGCAGCCGCCAGGGCCAAGCCGCTGGTGTGCGCACATAACCCATGGGGAACAGCATGAGCCCGTTTGACTGGAAGGGCCCGAGCGTGACGGGCGACAAGCGCGTTGTGAGGCGCGGCAGGCCAGCACTGTACGACGCGCAAGAGCGCAAGCAGCGGCACCAGGCGGCAGCACTGGCGTCGTATCACCGGCTCAACTTTGCGGGCAAGCGTGGGTTGACGCAACAAATACGAGAAAACACATGAATTCACTGGTCAAGTATGAAGCGGCCCGTTTCGCGTTGGCAGCGGCCCACGCAGTTGATGAGGTCAAGAATATCCGGGACAAGGCCGAAGCAATGGCAGCTTATGCGCGCCAGGCTAAGGACACGGAGATGATCGCCTGGGTGACCGAAATAAAGGTTCGCGCAGAGCGGCGTGCCGGGCAACTTTTGGCGGGCATGGATAAGCGTGACGGAGGGCACGCATCTAAATCCAGAGCTCGGTCACACGATGGGACCGAGCTCCCCAAGTCGTTAGCGGACATGGGCATCAGCAAGAACGAATCAAGCCGTTGGCAAAAGCTGGCCGGCGTATCGGATGACAAGTTCGAACATGCTGTTGCTGCGGCAAAGGAAATAGCTGGCGAGGTTACGACTGCTGCGATGTTGCGCGCCACCAAGGCCGCCAAGCCAGCCAAGCCGAAGGCCGAGGCGAAGCCTACCAAACCAGCCCTGACCGTCGTCCAGCCGCCAAAAGAGGACGAATACACCGACCTCGACGCTGCGCAAGATCAGGTCAAGGACCTGCAGGACGCTCTCGTGGTCGCCAACATGGGCGACGTGTCGCACGAGGACAAAGGCCAGGCGGCAACCTTGATCGCCGAATTGCGCGCCCGAATCAAGGCGCTGGAGCAGACGCTGAGGGCGGTCACGATATCGCGCGACACGTACCAGGCCGAAAACGTGCAACTGCGCAACCAGATCAATCGCCAGAGGCGCGAGATCGACAAAGTCACCGGGCGCAGGACTGCCTGATATGGCGCAGACCCTGAAACTTTGGCCTGAGCAGGAGCAAATCCTGGCAAGGTTGCACGAAGGCTTTTTGGCCGGTCATCGCGCGCAGGTTTTGTACGGGCCCTGCGGATTCGGCAAGACGGAGATTGCGGTCTCTATGCTGGACGCGACCGCCAGGAACAACAAACGCAGCGCCATGCTGCTGGACCTCAAACTGCTGTGCGCGCAAACATCAGCCAGGATGGAGAAGTACGGCATTGATCATGGAATAGTGCAGCCGAAATCGCCCAGGTGGCGCCCGGAGTTACCGATTCAGGTTTGCATGGTGCAAACGCTTGAGGCGCGCGAAGGATTTCCGGCTGTCAAATTGTTGATCGTCGACGAGGCGCACGTTTTGCGCGAGTCGGTGCTTGAGTTTATTCGCAACAACCTGAGTGTGTACGTGGTCGGCTTGTCCGGCAGCCCGTTCACGAAGGGCATGGGATCGGTATACACCAACGTCGTGTCGGGCGTCACGGTCAACGAGTTGGTGGATAAGGGCCGACTGATCAACCCGAGGGTGTTCATTGCCCGGCAGATCGACATGACCGGCGCAAAGAAGGTTGCCGGTGAGTGGTCGGACAAGGAGGCCACCGCGCGCGGGATCAAGATTACCGGAGATGTCGTGGCCGAATGGGTATCCAAAACCCAAGAGGTATTCGCAGGACCGCGCAAGACGATCGTTTTTTGTTCGGGCGTTGCGCACGGGGACGACCTGGCGCAAAAGTTTCAGGAAGCCGGGTTTAACTTTGTGAGCATCAGCTACAAGGACAGCGCCAAAGACCCTGAATACGTGGCGCAGGTTCTGCAGGAATTTTCCAAACCCGATTCGGAAATTCATGGGCTGATTGCAACTGACATGCTGACCAAGGGCTTTGATGTCACGGACGTTTGCGTCGGCGTCAGCGCCCGTCCGTTTGTCAAGTCTTTCAGCGCACACGTGCAGCAACTGGGCCGGATCATGCGCCCTCACGAGGGCAAGGAAGAATCAATCTGGCTCGACCATTCTGGCAACTACCTACGATTTCGAGACCAATGGGACGACTTGTGCGTGAACGGCGTCACCGGGCTGGATGACGACGCGGAGAAGGTCAAGCCAGAACCGAGCGATCAGGATAAGGAAGCGTCCAAGTGCCCCAAGTGCGGCCACCTATGGAGCGCGTCATCGGATGTGTGCAGCCACTGCGGCTTCGAGCGCGTAAGGAAAAACGCCGTTGTTGCCCTACCTGGCGAAATGACCGAACTGACGCTGGTCCCCAAGAAAGAAAAATACAGCGCCGAGTTTAAGGAATCGTTCTACGCGCAGTTGATCGGCTGGACGGTTGAGAAGAACAAGAAGCCGGGCCTGGCGTACTACCTCTATCAAGACAAGTTCAAGGTCGGTCCGTCAATGGCCAAGCCTGCTGCAAGTCCTCCAGGTGCGGAGGTTCTTTCATGGATCAGAAGCAGGAATATTGCATACGCGAAGCGGAGGGCGGCATGACCAAGTGCTGCATCAAATGTGGTTGTTCGGACTTTTATGCAAGCGGCGATTGCAAGGCATGCGCCAGGGCGCGGGCGAAGTCGCAACGTGAAAAGCAACCGGAGAAATTGCAATCGAACAACCTTGCTTATAGAAGCGCCAACGTCGAGCGTACCAAGAAATACAAAGCCGACTACTACGTCAAAAACAAGAAGGAGATCGCTGCAAAACTTGCGGCTAAACATCGAGCAGACCCGAGCGTGGCGCGGACCAGAGTGAAGGCGTGGGCACAGAAATACCCCGAGAAGGTGAAGGCGTATGCCAAGGAGTACGGCCTAAAAAACAGCAAGGCAAATAGCCTGCGCGCATCCTTGTGGGGAAAAGCAAATCCAGACGCTTGCCGTATCAAAGCCAACAATCGGCGCGCCAGAAAGTTACAGGCAGGTGGGAGGCTGTCCAAGGGTCTTGGCGCCAAACTTTTCGCGCTGCAAAAGGGCATGTGCCCATGCTGCAAGCAGCCATTGGGTGACAAGTACCACCTTGACCACAAGATGCCGCTGGCGCTTGGCGGTTCAAACACTGATGACAACATGCAGTTGTTGCGTCAACGTTGCAACAACCAGAAATATTCGAAGCATCCAGTTGACTTTATGCAGAGTCGGGGTTTCTTGCTGTGAACACAAGAATCGAATCCGCATTGAATTTCATCGACTCCGATGACCGCGATACATGGGTGGCGATGGGCATGGCGATCCAGTCGGAGATGGGCGACGCGGGATTTGATATTTGGGACAGGTGGAGTCAGCAGTCGGACTCCTACAGGGCGGCCGACGCGCGTTCTGTGTGGCGCTCGTTTCGTGGCGCCGGTATCTCGATAGCTTCATTGCTGCACGAAGCCAAGGCCAACGGCTGGCGCGACGAGGGATTCCAGCGCCCGACTCAGGAGCAAATGCAGGCCCAGCGTGCCGCCGCACAAGAGCGCGCCACGAAAGAGGGCCAGGAACGCATCAGATTGGCGTCAGCGGCGGCAAAGAAGGCGGACTGGTTATTGAGCCAGTGCAAGCACGAGCGCCACGCCTACCTCGATTCCAAGGGCCTCACAGAACTCGAAGGACTGGTGTGGTGGCCTGACGAGAAAACAAACTTGCTGTGCATCCCCATGTACGTTGCAGCCAAACTGGTCGGCGTGCAGATGATCGACCGCGATGGGTCCAAGAAGTACCTGTCGAACCAGATCACCAGCAAGGCCGAATACGTGTTCGATGGCGGCTCGATAGGGGCGACGGACTGGTGGGTGGAGGGTTACGGAAGTGGTCTTTCACTGCGGGCCTGCCTGCATGCGCTCAAGGTGCGGTATCGCATCCATGTGACTTTCAGTGCGGGGAACTTGCAGCGCATGGCACACAGCGGCTACGTGGTTGCGGACAACGATGTCAGCGGAGTCGGCGAGGTTGCTGCAATCGCTACAGGCCTGCCGTACTGGATGCCAGAGCGCTCCGGGCAAGACATCAACGACGTGCACCAGGCCATGGGAACGTTTCGCACGTCCCAGGTGCTGGGCAAGTGGGTTAGGGAAATGAAAGAAAAGAAGGCGGCAGCATGAAACCTGTCGCTCCCGACGACACAAAACATGGGATAGCGGAAACGCGAGGGAAAGAACCAGTGCTTCGAGCGAGTCTTGATTCTTTCTTTTGCCTTTTCTTTTGGTCTTTCCTGAATGGACAGGGTATCTCTCACGATGGCGTGGGGGGTAGGGGGGGTTTGTAATTTTCGGTTTCGGTTTTTCTTTCGGGGTGGCAAGGGGAAAGGCAGGAGGAAGGAGGGAAGGAGGGAAGAGATGCAGGACTGGAGCGAGTTGGAGGCAAAGAGGTTTACCCGGCGCGTGGACGCGATGCACCAGGCCGGATTGTGGCAAGACGACAAGGGGCAGTGGCATGAAGGAATCAGCAATCAGGAATCAGAGTACGCAGCCGAGAGGTTGCTGCGGCGCGACCGTGACCCGAGCGACGACCGGCGCGTGTGCTTTGAATGTGGAAATCTCAACGGGCGCAAGTGCAAAGCGATGCGGTTCGAGCCGGTGCGGATCGTGCTCTGGCGCTGCGACAGGTTTGAACTGAAGGTGGTGAAGAAATGAAGAGGATTTACGTAGCCGGGCCGATGTCAAATATCAAGGATTTCAATTACCCGGCATTCAATTTGGTCGCTGCCGAGCTTCGCGCTCAGGGCCATCACGCCGAGAACCCGGCCGAAAATCCGGCGCCGCCATGCGGATCGTGGGAAGCGTACATGCGTATGGCCATTGCGCAGCTTGTGACCTGCAACGAAATCCACATGCTGCCAGGCTGGAATGAGTCAAGGGGCGCAAAAGTGGAGTACCAACTGGCCAAGATACTAGGCCTGACGGTGACGGGTGCGATATGAGCCAGATTATTCTCGCAATTGATCCCGGCACAACAAAATCGGGCTGGGCTGTGGTTGATGGTTTAACCGTTACCTTTAGCGGTGTCTCAGGCAACGATGAATTGCTGGAGTATTTGGGGACGTATCGAAAGGGTGGCTGCGAAACGCAGATTGCAATCGAAATGATCGCAAGTTTTGGCATGCCGGTCGGGCGCGAGGTCTTTGAGACTTGCGTGTGGATCGGGCGATTTGTGCAGGCATGGCACACGCCGGACGACGTTAAGTTGGTCTACCGCAAGGACGTGAAGATGTACCTGTGCGGAACGCCACGGGCCAAGGACTCAAACGTGCGCCAGGCCATCATCGACCGCTACCCGGCCATCGGTGGCGGCAAGTGCCCGCAGATTGGCGTCAAGGCCAAGCCTGGGCCGCTGTTTGGGTTGTCCACGCATGCATGGCCGGCGCTGGGCGTTGCGTTGACCGTTGGAGCGGCAGCATGACCGACATTGCGCAAACGCTCGCAGAACGTGGCAGTCGATACGGCAAGTTCACATCGCACGCCGACATCACGATGAAACTCAAGCGCCAGATGCAGGTAACGCCGGGTTGGGATCGTTTGGACGACGACCAATGCGAAGCCCTGCACATGATCGCTCACAAGATCGGGCGCATTTTGAACGGCGACCCGAACTACGCGGATAGTTGGGTGGATATCGCTGGCTACGCAAAGCTGGTGGCAGATCGGCTGGAGGTTGCATGACCCCTGCACAACTAGACGCCATGCAAGCGGCGGCGATGCGCCGGCTCGTGGAGCAGATCAATCGCAGCGCGGGCCAGCACTTGCGGGCCATGCGCAAAGCCTGGAGGGCGGCATGAGCGAAGAACAAGAGCGAGATGGGTCGTACGACCGCGCCTGCAGGGATAGCCGGGACAACTGCCCGACCGAAGGCGCAGTGTTGCAGCGTGAGTGGCGACAAAAAGCAGCCACGATTGCAATGCTTGAAAAGATGACTGCCTGCCTCGGTGCCAGCAGTACTGAATTACACGAGACGCTGCATGCTCTGTATATGGCGTTGCGTAACCGACACCACGGCAGGATGCCCGACGAAGTGCAGGATGCATACGACAAGGCAGGCGACCTGCTGAGACGGCATCAATCCGACGTTAAAAAGCAACCATGACAGAGCGCATCACCCTGCGCCTGGAGAACCCGGTGCAAGCCCTGGCCGACATGCGCAGGGCCTGGGAGTGGGCGAAGGAACTGCTGGCTGCTGGCTACCGCGTCGTCGTGACGTTTCGCAAAGACACCCGCAGCCTGAAGCAAAACCAGATCATGTGGTCCTGCCTCACGGACCTGAGCAAACAAGTCACGTGGTTCGGCAAAAAGCTCAAGCCTACTGGCTGGAAAGATTTTGTGACAGGCCATCTGAACGGGCAGGAACTGCACCCGAATATGGACGGCACCGGTTTCATCAGCATCAATCGCGGCGACAGCACCAGCGACATGACGACCAAGGAGATGACCGCGGTGATCGACCTGTGCCATTGTTTCGGCACAGAGCAGGGAGTGGTCTGGTCCAAGACGTCGCTCGGTCGGCAGATCGACCCTGAGACCGGGGAGATTACGCAATGACATCGGAAGCCATATGAAATTCAGCACGTATTGTTTGGTTTGCGGAAAAATCAAAGGCAATGCAAACGGCGGTGGCGGGCATCCGGCTTGCTCCAAAAAGTTACAAAAGCTAATGGAGAAAGAACAGAAGAAGAGGCTGGCCCCGAAGAAATTGAACGATAGGAAAAGGCGCTACTTTGCATCTATTGATTGACGAAATACAAGTTGGAGATTGCATGAAACGCACATCCTTCGCGCGCCCGGCCTACGTGCGGCCACCGCCATCCCCGATGCGCCGCCTGGAGCGCCCGGTAAATGTGTGGCAGGCGACGGATGACGTGGCGGTAACAATGCCCAAGGAAAACGTGCGGCAACACGCCGGCTACATGGATCTGGTGCGGGCCATGCCGTGCATGCACTGCGGGCAGGCGCCACGGTCGCAGTTCTGCCACTCGGACCAGGGCAAGGGCATGGGCATTAAAACCGATTGCCGAAGGGGCTGGCCTGGGTGCGCGCGTTGCCATGATTTTGTGGGCAGCACTGGGGCGCTTGGACGATACGAGCGGCGCGTGCTGGAGGACGAGTACGCAGCCAGGACGCGGGCAGCGATCGTTGCCGAGTGGCTGTGGCCCGGATCACTGCCGATGTGGGAGGCCGCATGACAACCCCAGTCCTATACCTACACGACCAGCCCGTGGTCACCAAACTGCACCGGCAGATCGCGGAGCTGCTGGACGAGCAAGCACGATTGGCCAGCGTCGTCGTCGCGCGCAATCTGGAGATAGCGGATCTCAAGCGGCACATCGCAAAACTGGAGGGGGAGGACGAATGATAAGTCGATTTGAAACCGAAGTATTCGCATGACGCTATCCCCAAGCGGCTAAGGGCTGTTTGGGGATGCGAAAGCATCAACCCAGGTAAGCGGGCGCACCTGTACAAGCGCAAGCACATGCAGAGGTGGATATGGCAACAGCAAATCAGATAGTTCAGATCAAGCCCGCAAATATTCAGCGGATTGTGTTCAAGATCGTCGGTACGGCACCGCTGGTGCAGGCGCGATTTTCCGAGAAAGCTAAGCAGGCAATGATGGCAAAAATGGAGCAGGGCAGCACAGCTTCAAAGTCACGCGCAAAACCGGCGCGCGATTTTGACGAGGACATGAAGAACGCGATGCACATGAGCGAGGACGGTTGGCAGGGCATCCCGGCTGGCGCTTTTCGAAACGCGATGATTTCCGCATGTCGGCTGGTGGGTTTCAAGATGACTTTGGCGAAGCTGAGCGTTTTTGTCACTGCGGACGGATTTGACAAGGTGGATGGTATTCCGCTGGTGCGTTTTGAGGGGACGCCTGAGCGCCATGAAATGGCTGCGCGGGTGGGGATTGATGGCACGGATATACGGATTAGGCCGATGTGGCGCAAATGGAGCGCATCGGTGAGCGTTGACTATGACGCTGATCAATTCACGCCGGCGGACGTGGCAAATTTGATGCAGCGCGTCGGGCTGCAGGTGGGGATTGGTGAGGGTCGGCCTGATAGTCGGTCGTCGGCGGGGTTGGGTTGGGGGACGTTCCGGTTGGCCTGATCGGAGGTTTTTGCGGCAGGCAAGGCGTGGCTTGGCACGGAAAGGCGCGGCAGGGCAGGCGTGGCTTGGCTTGGCTTGGCATGGCGTGGCAGGCAAGGCAAGGCCGGGCAGGGCCCGGCTGGGCGAGGTTAGGCAGGCATAGCAGGGCTCGGCATGGCGTGGCGTGGCGAGGCAGGCAGGGCTCGGCAGGGCGGGGCCGGGCACGGCGCGGCAAGGCAGGCAAGGAAATATGGTTTATCAACGAAAGGTAAATATGAGCAACAAAAAAGCGACTCAAGTAATGTACGAATTCCGACAATCGGCGCGGTACGGAATTAAGGCGAATGTCGTTGGGCGGGCGTTTGAGAAAATTACACCGGCAAAAGGCCCGGTTACGCCAGAGGCGGTAGTCGACGCAGCGCGGCCAGATGACGCGCCGCTACACCCGGTGTTTGAGTGGGACGACACGTTAGCCGCCGAGAACTACCGCAAGGGCCAAGCGCGGACGCTCATTAGGGCGCTGGTGGTCATACGACCGGAAAGTGATTTGCCGACGGACGCATACGTTTACGTGCCAAAAGCAGTTAGCGAAACTGAGGGGCCGGGCTATTACCCGACAGAGGTCGTGATTGAGCGCCCGGATATGTTTGCGTCCGCGCTTGGCGAGCTGCAACGATATTTGAACCAGGCAACGCAGTCGGTTGAGCGGCTGCGGGATGCTGCGCAAAGTGCCGAGGGTGTTGATCCGGATCGGATAGCCAGGATAGGCCTGGCGGTTCAGGCGCTACAGACAGCAAGCGCTGCGGTTCAGGCGCTCCACTGACGCGGCAGGGATAGGCGTCGCATGGCAGGCAAGGCGGGGCCCGGCAAGGCAAGGACCGGCAAGGCAGGCACGGCTGGCCAGCGTCGTCGCGCAATCTGGAAATAGCGGATCTCAAGCAGAAAATCCAAAAACTGGAAGGGCAAACGCATGATGCAAACAATCAAAAGCGCACGTAAACGCGGCCCTACGCTGGTGAGCAAACACCAGGTGTTGCAGGTGATCGTCGACCGGTTTTGCAGCAGTCCGGTGCAGTATTCGACCCGCCAGCAGATCGCCGACGAGTTGTGTGTGCCGTCGACAGTGATCAACGACCAGGTCGATAGGCTCAAAGCTGACGGGTCGATCACCACGACGTTCAACGGGCATTTTTTCCCTGCGCATATCCGCGCCGACAGGCCGATGTCGCTCACGCGCAATCCAGGGCGCGAGTCAATACTTGAGATCGGCGAGACATGCGAGCACCTGTCGCCGGGCGAGATCCGCGAACTCATCCACCTTCTGGGGGGCATCACTCGCAGCGAAGTGAGAAGCGAAATACTGGCGATCAAGCGGGAGCTGGAGGCATGACGAATGAGGAATTGCTGAGCCATATCAAATGGCTGGAGACCGGCGTCGAGGTGACAACGCTTTGTCTGAACGTAGTTACCGACAATTTCGACGCATTCATGGGGCATCACATTGCAGGTACCGTCGATAAAAAGGTCCTGATGCGTGCGCGGTCGATGCTGCCGCGCCGGTGCGCAAACACTCTGCAGCGGGAGGGAAAATGAACCGTCCAATGGTTTTCACAAACGGGTGTTTCGACATCCTTCACGCCGGCCATGTCGACTACCTGGAGCGGGCCAGGGAGATGGGGGAATGCCTTGTGGTGGGCATCAACAGCGACTCGAGCGTGCGCAAACTCAAGGGGCAGGCCCGACCGATCAACCGCTTGGCCGACCGCATTCGGGTACTGGAGGCCCTGCGCTGCGTGGATGTGGTGATCCCGTTCTCTGAGTCCACACCGCTGGCTCTGATCATCCAGATCAATCCTCAAATTCTGGTCAAGGGAGGCGACTACCTGCTCTATGACATCGTCGGCTACCGCGAGGTCACAGCGCGCGGCGGTTTGGTGTTCACTATCCCGTTCACACGTGGCGTGTCAACGACAAAACTGATTGAGAGGATGAGAACATGAGTCACACACTGGAAGCATTCCAAAACAGGCAGGAATGGTGGTGCAAGGCCACCGGACTTCAGAAGTCCAATGCACTTTCAACGTCCGTTCTGAGGTGGATGATCGATTGGCGTTACCCGGACGGGTTTGATCACACGGGCATTTATTACTGGCCGCGCAAAAGGTTGCACATAATGATCACGGAGCCATATCACTCGACCGAAAAAGCGCTTCATGGTCTGCAGGCAATGGCCAAAGAAAGAAATGGCACCTACTCGTTCAGTATTGGACGGGAATCAACTGGTCTTTGGTCCCCTGGTAATTGCGTATCGCTGCTGGTCGCGTGTGATTCTGCCGGTCAGGCTCTGGATGCGTTCGCGATGTTGTTGCCAGCGGTGGGAGAGCAAACAGAGCCATGAAGCCCGCACTTTTCCTGGACCGCGACGGCGTGATCAACGACAACGGCAGCTTCGTCCACAAGATCGAGAATTTCGTTTTCATGCCCGGCATATTCGGCGTGTGCCGCAGGTACCAGGACATGGGCCACCTGATATTCGTCGTCACAAACCAGGCCGGGATCCACCACGGATATTTCACCGAGGACGATTTCCAGACTCTCACGGCATGGATGGTCGATCAATTCGCAGCCCATGGCGTGACTATCACCAAGGTCTATCACTGCCCAGACTACGACCCGATCATGCGCAAGCCGGCACCAGGGATGATCCTGCGGGCCGCCAGGGAACACGGCATCGACCTGGCGCGATCTACGCTGATCGGGGACCGGGACACGGACATCGCAGCCGGGCGCGCAGCTGGGGTGGGGACGCTGATACTTGTGCCGCAAACTAATTTGTAACCGTACAAAAATAACTGTTGACCGGGTTGATTGCATGCCGTATATTTAAGTCATGGGCAGGCAATAACGCAGGTCCAACACCTGGAGAGAATGAAATGAACATCACTATCAAACAAGCTATTGAGCTAATCGCAGTGAGGTCTGACCCGCTTACAGCCGCTGTTGTCGCGGTCTGCGGGCCGCTAGCGTATGTCGATCCAGCATTGGTGCTCACTCAAGCGCATGCCGATGCCATTGCGGCGCACATCAATGCGCAAGACACGGCAACCGACCCCGAGGCTGCGAGTTTACTCGGCGTCCCGGCACACGAATTGACTTTGCAAGCCGAACGGAACCGCCAGGCCGCAGTCGGCCATGGTATCGACCTGTTCCGCCTGGCCGGACTCAGTACGCCGAGGTGCTGGATTGATGCCTAGATGGCACAAGCGCAAGGCATTCGCCGGGTAGCCGAGGCATGACCACCACACTCGCAATCGTCACCGCACGCGCAGCCCTTGCCAACCTGATAAGCCTGCAGGGATATTCTGGATCTGATGCGATGTTGCAAGCGCACGACGAACTACTGGCAGCGCAGCGCGCATGCCCCGCCGAAGAGGTTGCCGATGCCGTGCGCCTGCTCGCTAGTCCGATCGCATCCATCCTGGCTGTCGATGCCGCGCTGGTTGCCCTCAACAAGGGCAGCAAGCCTTATTCTCCGGCAACCGTCGCACAGCTGGCAGGGCTGCACGTTGATGAGGTTTCCAGCCTTATCACGAAATCCGAATGGGGGGACCAACCTTTGGGCTTCTACGAACTGACCGACCGCGCCGCCGCAATGACATGACCGCCACTACCCCCGCAAGCTTGCCGGGCACCGCAAATTTGATTGATCACTGGAGAATGGGAACCATGGAACAACTCAGAGAAATTCAGAAAACGGCTTTTGCCGCCTGGCAGGCCGCGCCCACTGCCGCCAACGAGGCGGCGCTGAACGCTGCCACCGCCGCCGTCGCTGCGGCCAAGCGCGCAGCGGCTCCGGCCCCTGCTGTGATCGACCACGCAGCAATTGCCGCTGTGCTGGGGCGCGGCAAGCGGATTGCAGCCGACAACGCGATTACCCGCGAAACCAACCGCGCCGTGCGGATGTATGAGCAGGCAATGGAGTGGCCCCGGTGCGGCCAAAACTGGGGCATGTACCCCGGCGAAGCGGCCGCAGCGCGCATCGTAGACGCGATGGACATCGCATGATCTACCCAGACGAAACGGGCAACACGCCCCAAACATACCGCCCGATGACGGACGAGGACATGGACGGCTGCGACGGCCCAGGCGACACGATGCCGTGCGAGACAGCCGACCAGGTTGCAAACCTGCTGGCGCTTGGCAGGCGGCAGGCGGCATCGCGCGACGAGGCAACTATGCGCGACGGCCTGCGTCACATCGCCCAGGCCATGAGCCTGGCCCGCGAGTGCGGCATTGTTGTCTCACCTTACAAATCGCCAGAGCGCAAGCTGCTGGAAGCAATTTTCGGAGAATCAAAATGATTTTGAACCTTACCCAGCACGCGGCCAGCGCCGACCAGATCTCGGTAGGCGTGGCCGACCTGCCCGAGGCCGACCGCGCGCACTTGGTGTGGCTGCTGACGGTGGACGCCTTGCCCACACGGGCGGAGATTGAAGCGCGCTGCGCAGACATTGCCACGCTGGCGAGTCTGCACGATCCGGTCGCCGTGCACGCCATGATCGGCGGCGCGCCCTGGATGATGAGCGCCATGGAGAATGCGCTGCGCGATGTCGGCATCGAGCCGGTGTATGCGTTCAGCGTCCGCGAGTCCGTGGACCAGCACCAGCCCGATGGATCCGTGCGCAAGGTCGCCGTTTTTCGGCATGCGGGATTTGTGGCCGCATGACTACTACCCCACCAAATGCCGCCAAACGCCGCGTCGGCAGGCCCATCCTGCCCCAGGGCGAGGGCAAGACAGCCCGCATGGAGCTGCGAGTGAGCCCAGCCACGCGGTATCACGCGCACCGGGCAGCCAAGGAAGCCGGCCAAAGCGTATCGCAGCTTTTCACAGCACTACTTGCGGGAGCAGGACATGATGAAACTCGATAGCCTCATCATTCCTGCCGGCTACACGGTCGAGCAAGCCCTCCGCAAGGTCATGCATGATGATTGGCGCAGTAGGCAGGAAGTGCGCAGTCTCACCAACGACTCGATTGCGTATGAGGTAACACTTATTTTCAAGTTCGGCGTGACCATGGGCCTAGCCCGCGAAGTGCTTGACACGATCGAGTCAGAAGAAGCCGCAGCGAGGGGGAAGCGCACAGACAGCGCCACAGCGCCCGCAAAGATCGGGCCTGCGCAACCGTGCCGTTACCCAGCATGCGTTGATGACGGACCAGACGGGAAATGCTCGGATTGGCTCGCGGGCGACTGTAAGGGCCCAGGCTATACCCGCTGACCTACAGAAGAGAACAGAGGATGCCCGCCACAGTGCGGGCTTTTTAACGCCCGTTGCCCCCGGCATCAGTCGCCAAACTGCGAACAGCATCGCAATATCGGCGCATATGACAGCCAAGAAAGCCAAAAAGCCCGCGAAAGTAAAGCCCGGAAGCTCGAAATCGGCGGCTGAACAGCGCAAATTGCGATTTGTTGAGGCGTTTCTCGCAAATGGCGAAAACGTCGCCAAAGCCGCAGTGGAAGCGGGTTTCAGCCCACGGTCAGCCCCGCAATCGGGATGGCGGCTGCTGAAACAAGCTAGCGTAAGAGAAGAAATCGATAGGCGACGTGCAATAGTCCTCGACAAGTTCAAACTGACAACTGAGCGGGTGTACCAAGAGATCGCCCGGCTCTCGTTCTCTGACCCGCGTGCGTTCTATCATCCCGATGGCCGACTCAAGGCCATTCACGAACTGGACGATGACTGCGCGGCGACCATCGCAAGCCTTGAGGTAGATGAGATCGGTAGCGGCGAGAACGTCGTTGGCGTCACCAAGAAACTCAAGCAGTGGGACAAGAACAGCGCGCTCGACAAGGCCGCCAAGATCCTCGGCTCATACGAAGCGCACAACGTCCAGCCCAACGCAGCAATGGCAGCCGCCGTCGACAAGATGGCCGGTATCGAAGCCGTCAAAGCAAAATTCGCTAAGGTCCTGGGCAAAGCATGATCCCAGACTTCTCAGGCATTCGTGTGCTGGTGGTGGGCGATGTGATGCTCGATCGGTACTGGCA
>Ga0163151_10000515_pt1 | contig 67533 bp, 73 predicted proteins | sample OliLakLV19MP5IB2_FD_145596 | JGI IMG/M metagenome (GOLD analysis project Ga0163151, IMG submission 145596) | Freshwater microbial mat bacterial communities from Lake Vanda, McMurdo Dry Valleys, Antarctica - Oligotrophic Lake LV.19.MP5.IB-2 | ecosystem: Environmental > Aquatic > Freshwater >... | reverse complement strand
GCGTGATCTAGGCGACCCGTAAATTCACGGCCTTCGCCCCGCGTGCATCGGCTTCGGTGTCGAAGGCCACTTTTTGACCTTCATTAAGGGTTTTCATACCCGCGCGTTCGACGGCGCTTGCGTGGACGAAAACGTCCTTGCCGCCGCCATCCGGCGAGATGAAACCGAAGCCTTTTGATTCGTTGAAGAATTTAACCGTTCCAGTGAGCGAGGCCATGCCATGAATTCCTGCGTGTCAGGGGTTCGGTTCTGGCGGCATGCCAAAACCCATGCGAACTGCAAGACAATTTGTCTGTCAGAAGACTTGGAACCAGGCCTGCGCGGCGACTTTTGCAATGCGCGAGTGCCGGGTCATTCAAGGGTCCGCGCTTCACGAAAGTGCAGCGGTCACGTGTTGTTTTTACAATGGTTCCGCTGAAAAATCAAGAAATCGCGGCATGTGTTCTTTAGACCAGTGCAAGTGTCGCAACAGTAATCGGCTGTTATGCCGCACAAGTGATTAACGACTTTCAACACCCTGGTGAAGTTCACCGATTCTCTTGTCCCAATAAGTGCAGAAACCGGCACGTAATTGTCCTCACAGAGAGGCAACGCGTGAACGCCCGCCGCACGCCCGTAAGCGGGCCGTTCAGGGCGCAGCGTCAAGCGCCAAGGCAGCGGTCTCCCCTCACGCCGAGACACCCGCTCCGTTGATCCATAAACACCAACGGAGACATCAAAAATGTCGACTCAAATTACCACTGCTTTTGTCAATCAATACGCCGCCAACGTCATGCTGTTGGCACAACAAAAGGGCTCCAAGCTGCGCGATGCCGTGCGCGTCGAAAACGTCACCGGCAAGCAAGCCTTCTTTGATCAGATCGGCGCCACATCGGCCAGACGGCGGACGTCACGCCACTCCGACACCCCGCGCATGGACACGCCTCATGCCCGCAGGCGCTGTTCGATCGAGGACTTCGATTGGGCCGATCTCATCGACCAGGCCGACAAGGTTCGCCTGTTGATAGATCCAACCTCGACCTATGCCAAGAGTGCCGCCAACGCGATGGGCCGGGCGATCGACGAGGTCATCGTCGATGCGATTCGCGGCACCTCGTTTACCGGCGAGAACGGTTCGCTCGCCGTCACGCTGCCGCCCGCGCAAAAGATCGCAGCCGGTGGCACAGGCCTCACCCTGCAAAAACTGATCTCGGCCAAAAAACTGTTGGACACCTCCGACATCGACAATGAGGGCCGCTTCATCGCGGTGTCTTCAGAGCAGCTCGAAGACCTGCTCAACACGACGCAGGTCACCTCGGCAGACTTCAATACTGTCAAAGCGTTGGTGCAGGGCGAGCTCGAGACCTTTCTGGGCTTCAGCTTCGTGCGCATCGACGGCATCAGGATCGACGGCACAAAAATTCTGCCGGTGATCAGCGGTGCCGACCGCGCCTGCGTCGCCTGGCAGCGCGACCAGGTCGTACTGGGCATGGGCGCCCAGGCCAGCGCCCGCATCACAGAGCGCGCCGACAAGAACTACTCGACGCAAGTCTTCTACTCCATGTCAGCCGGCGCCACCCGCATGCAAGAAGCAGGCGTCGTCGAAATCGCCTGCACGGAATAAGACCCTCTCAAACTCAAAGGAAAATTACCATGGCAGTACTTTACGGCGCCTACACCGCGCCGCGCTCGACCACGCCTCAGGGCCAGGTCGATGGCAGCTTGCAAGGCGGTCACGTCCGCCTCTATCGCGAGAAAATTACACTCACCGCTCAAACCGTAGCCGACACGGTCATCGTAGCGCTTCCCTCGGCCGGCGAAACATTCATCAGCGGTACGTTGACCTCCGACGTTTCACTCGGCGCCGCACAAATCTCAATCGGAGTGGCCAGTTCCACCGCCAAATACAAAGCCCTGGCGGTCCACACCGCAGTCGACACGCCGGTCTCCTTCGCAAAGGCAGCAAGCCAATCGGCAAAGCTCACCACCGATGAGATCGTGTTCATCACCATCGCGACCGCGTCATTGCCAGCCTCCGGCACGCTGATCGTCGATCTGTATTTTTCGCAAACGTAAAGCAAAGCCCTTCTCCCGCCATGCGCGAGAGAAGGGCCCTCATCCGTCACGGCACGCGATAGTCGCGGGCCGCGCCACCTTCTCCCGCAAGCGGGCGAAGGGCCTTCAATTTTGGATAGCGCTTCTCCCTTTGGGAGAAGCTGGCCCGCCACTTCGGCGGGACTGATGAGGGCCTTCGCCGACGCTCCAACGCCCCCCACCCCAAGGAACATTACCCATGCCTTCATTCGCTGAATACTCGGAAGTGGCCATCTGCAACCTGGCACTCGCAGACATTGGACGCGGCCTGCAAATCACCGCGCTGGACGAGGCAAGCCAGGCCGCGCGTGTCTGCAAGCTGCGCTACCCTTACGCCCGCGACGCGGCTTTGCGCAGCTACAACTGGAACTTCGCCTCCCGGCGCGCCGAGCTGCCAAGGAACGCCGTCGCGCCCGCCTTTGAATACGCCAACGCCTACGACCTGCCGCCGGACTGCCTGCTCGTACGCTCTGTATTCGGTATTTGCCGCGACCATTGGGTGGTCGAGCGACGGCAAATCTTGGCCGATGCAGGCGATCCGCTGCTGATCACCTACACCGCGCTGGTCACCGATCCCACCACCTTCGATCCACTCTTTGTCGACGCGCTGGCGGCAAGGCTAGCCTCCGCCATCGCGGTTCAGCTCAGCGAAAGCCCCAGCCGCGCCCATAGCCTGTTGCAGCTCTTTCACGCCAGGATCGCAGAGGCCCGCACCCGCGACAGCCAGGAAGGCGAGGGCGAACACCAATCCAGCAGCTCATGGCTCGATGCGAGATTCAACCAGGGCTTTGTGGTGGTACCATGAGAGTCACCGCCCACCAACCCTCGTTTGCTGCCGGGGAACTGTCCCCGCGTCTCTTCGGCCGCGTCGATCTGCAGAAATACGCCACCGGCGCCGAGGCGATCGAGAACTTCATCGTCCGCCCCGAAGGCGGCCTGATGCGCCGCCACGGCACCCGCTTCCTCGGTGAAACCCGTGACAGCGCCAAACGTTCGCGCCTCATCCCCTTCATGTTCTCGACCCTGCAGGCCTATATGCTGGAATTCGGGGACAGAACTATCCGCATCTGGAAAGACAACGCCCCCGTCACCGTATCGCCGTCGCTGATTGCCAACGTCAGCCAAACGAACCCGGCCATCGTCACCGCAGTGGCTCACACCTTCACCAACGGCACGCGCGTCGTCATCTCGGGCGTGTCGGGCATGGGCGAACTCAACAATCGCGAGTTCACGATCGCCAATGCCTCCGCCAACAATTTTGAACTCTCCAGCGTCAATGCAACGTCCTACGGTGCCTACACCTCCAACGGCACAGTTTCGCAAATCTACGAAATCTCTTCGCCGTTTCTCGAAAGCGAACTGGAAACCATCTGCATCTCACAGTCGGCGGATGTGCTCTATCTGGCTCATCCCATGCATGCGCCGCGCATTTTGACCCGCACCGGCCACGCCGCCTGGACCCTGGCGCCCATGGCACTCGTGCGCGGCCCCTTTGCGGCCATGAACGGCGACGACGCCGTGCGCGTCATGTGCACCGCCAGCGGCACCTTTCAGCCGGGCGCACCCGTCACCGTCCGCGCCAGCGCTCCCATCTTCACTGCCCAGCACGCCGCCAGCACTTTCCGCCTGCAGGAGATCTATCTCTCCGACCCCAGCGTCAGCCCCTGGTCGCCCGGTGAAAACATCACCACCGCCATTGGCACCCAGGTTTCCAGCAATGGCCATGTCTACGCGCTGATCGATGCAGGCGCTGGCGCCCAAACCGGCACAGTGTCCCCCGTGCATACCGAAGGCGACGCCTGGGACAATCCCATCGGCGCCGTCAATCGCAAGAAATGGCGCTATCTCCATTCGCGCTGGGCGATCATCCGCCTCGACACTTTCGTCGATGCCAAGACCATGTCGGGCAAAGCCGTCACCTATCTGTGCAACGGCTTGGCCCCTGCCGCCCGGACCATCACCAGCGTCAGCAATGCCTCCGGCCTCTGCCGGGTCACAGCAAGCGGCCATGGCCTGGACGAAGGCGACTATGTTCAGGTCACAGGCGTAGCAGGCGCCACCCAGGCCAACGGCGACTGGAAAATCGTCAACGTCACGCCAACCACCTTCGATCTCGCCAACTCCAACGCCCCATCCGCCTACATCAGTGGCGGCAGCGCCAGGCGCTTCGCCACCTGGCTCTGGGCCCACAGCGCCTTTTCGCTCGCACGAGGGTTTCCAGCCTGCGTGGCACTGCATGAGCAGCGCCTGGCCTTTGCCAACACGTCGCTGCAGCCCTACGGACTTTGGGCCTCGGCCTCGGCCGACTACGGAAACTTTCTGCCCGGTTCACGCGACGACGAGACGATTTCCTACAACATCGCCGCCAACCAGGCTGATCCCATCCGCTGGCTGACGTCGGCCTCCGACTTGCTCATCGGCACACTGTCCCAGGAATTCGCGGCCTTCGGCGGCGGTCTCGGCGATCCGATCACGCCCTCGAACACCCGCATCGTCCCGCAATCGGGCGAAGGCTCCAACGCCGTCCAGCCCGCGAAAGTCGGCATCGAAACGCTGTTCGTCAATCGCGCCGGCCGGAAAATATTCTCGCTCGCAAATCAAGCCGATGTCGGCGCCTATGTCTCGACAGACCTCACCGAACTTGCCGAGCATCTCTCCGCCAACGCCACCATCACCCGCGTTGCCTGGGCAAAGAACCCGGCGTCGCTGCTCTGGGCGTTGCGCTCCGACGGTGTGCTTCTGTCCATGACCTATCGCCGAGAACACCAGGTCTATGCCTGGTCGAAACACGACATTGGCGGCGTCGTCGAAAGCATCGCCGTGGTTCCCGCACCCGATGGCAGCACCGACGATCTCTGGCTCATTGTCGCCCGAAACACCAGGCGCACCATTGAAGTCCTGGCGCCACCGTTTGAACCTGCACATGCCAACGACAAAGCACTCATGGGTTTCCTCGACAGCGCCTTGCGCTACCAGGGCCCGCCCGCATCGGCGATGTCGGGTCTCTTCCACCTCGAAGGTCAGACCGTGCAGATCGTGGCCGGTGGCGCCACCCATCCCGATCGCGTCGTCACCAACGGCAAAGTCACGCTTGAGCGCCCGGTCACCAACGTCTGGATCGGTCTGGGCTATGTCAGCACCTTGCGCACCCTGCGCCTTGATGTCCCCGCATTGGGTGGGGCCCAGGGCAAAACCAAACGCATCTCACGTCTCACCGTGCGCGTCCACAATTCGATGGGAGGAGAGGCAGGCCCGGGCAACGAGCAACAAATGGAGCACCTCATCCGCCGTGATCTCGCCGACCCCATGGACGCCTCGCCGCCGCTTCGCTCCGGCGACTTCGACATCTACCCCGCGACAGACTTCGACCAGGACGCAAGACTAACCATCCGCCAAACCGAACCGTTGCCTCTGGATATCCTCTCGATCATGCCGGTGATCTCGGTGGCGGAGGGCTAACTGTCCCCCCATCGTCTGCAGCAGCTTCGCTGCGCAGCCATTTCCCCCGCAAGCGGGGGCAGACAAAAAATCTGGTGTCTGCCCCCGCTTGCGGGGGAAGTCCCTGCGCAGCTCTTGCTGCTGCAGGGGATGGGGGGAAGTGGCTGCGCGCCACCAGGCGGCTCGCAGACGATGGGGGGAAGTCCCTCGCACCTCACCCTCGCTCGTGCGGCAACTTCCACAGGTCCCGCACGTGCGCCGCTTGAATGGCGTCGAAATTATGCCACGCCAGGCTATTGCGAGCGGCATCGATGATCAGCAGCGGATCGGCGGCGCCAACATGAGGTGCCAGGGCTTGCTTGATCGCGTTGGAAGTCTGCTCGCATTGCAGCAACCACACGTTTGGATTAACGCGGAAGACCCGGCCCAGTTTCTTGATCTCGCCTTCGAACTTCAACATCGAGCCTGAACGAAAATCGGCGATCACGGCGAAATTCGAGACTGTCGTATTGTCCGCACCGCTGCTGCGAGTTCGCGCAGTTCTAACTTCGCGGTCTGATTTCGTATCCGTCCCCGTTTTCGCGTCCGTCGATGACGAAGTGACATCTTCGACTTCAAAGCAGCGTGCCAGCGCCGCATGCATCCCGGCGGGCATGAATTCGCCCGTCTCACCCAGGCGCACCAACGACCGCTGCCCAATCCGCCTCTGCGCAACATAGTCGCGCATGAGCTCGTGCGGATAGGGCCCGAACACTTGATCGTTTGCACTGACAAACCACGCGACGTTCATCGACCTACCACACCAACTCCGGGAGAGAATTATGACCCTAAACTCAATTTCTTCACGAATTGCTTACGCCGGAAATGGCAGCACGCAAAGCTTCCCCGTGCCCTTCAAAATTTGGGCACCCAGCGACCTGAAAATCTACCGGCGCGAGGCTGCCAGCCAAACGGACATTGCACAGGCGTTAACGACCGACTTCACGCTGGACATCGCGGCCTATCCGGGCACCGGCAATGTGGTGTTCACTGTGGCCCCACCGGCTGGCGCCACCATCGTCATCCTGCGCGACATGGCCTTGACCCAGGAGCTCGACCTCCAGGCCTCCGGCGCCTTTGCAGCTGAAAACATGGAAGTCCAGCTCGACAAGCTCACGGCAGAAATTCAGACCCTGCGCGAACTCCTCGCCCGCACGCCACGCCTGCCCGTGGGTAGCCCCTTGAGCGAACTCGCGCTACCGGAACCAAGGCCTTCAAACGCCAATCAGCTTCTGGGCATCACCAGCACCGGCGACGCCTATGAGCTCAAAGCAGCAGTCAGCCTGCCGCTGCAGACCGTCTCGTCCTTCGTGGCAACCCTGCTCGACGATCCCGATGCCGCAACCGCGCGCGCAACGCTCGGCATCGGCAGCGCCATCGATCTCAGTCTTCTGACGACGGACGCAACCGGCGGCGCCCATGCCGACTTCGTGGCTTTCGTCGACACCTCGGAAGCGGGCGCATCGAACAAGGTGCCGGTTCCAAACTTTTTCTCCGTCGCCATCGCCGGCGCAACTGACACGACACCCGCCGATCAAACCACCTATGAAGTCATGGCGCGAAAGACATCCGACGGCACCCTGCACCGCATGGCATTGGCGGAGTTTGGCATCGGCAAACACACAATCTGGTTGCCGGCCTCAGCCATGCTCGCCCGCACCACAGGCGGCGCCGCCTCCGGTACGCTGGAGCTTGCCACCAACAAAGTCATGCTGCGCACGCTCGACTTCGACGCGACACTCGTTGAGTACGCGCAAGTCAGCGTGCAAATGCCCAAGGGCTGGAACGAAGGCACCTTGAGCGCCATCTTCGTCTGGTCGCACGCCGCCGCGGTCTCGAATTTCAACGTCGTCTGGGCCATCAGAGGCGTCGCGGTCTCCGACGATGATGCACTGGATGCAAGCTTCGGCAGCACCGCGCAAATAACCGACACTGGCGGCACCGCCAGCGATCTTTACCGCTCGCCCGAAACCGGGCCGCTGACACTTGCAGGGACACCGTCGGAAAGCGACGTTGCCATCCTCGAGATTTTCCGCCTGGCAACCGACGCCGCCGACACGCTCGCCATCGACGCCAGGCTGCACGGTGTCGCGTTGTTCTACGCGACCAACGCCAACACGGACACGTAAGGCCCATGCTGCACCTCACCCAGCTCTCGGGCTTTGCTTCCCACAGCGCCGCCGCAGACGTAACGCCGGACCCCATCACCATTCCCAACATCGCCGACGCAGGTTTTGTCGCCTCGGCGCAAATAAATACCGTCACCATCACCGGCATCGACGCCAGCGTTACCTTGCGCTTGACGTTGAGCGCGGCGATGTCCCCGCAACGCACCGTCGACGCCTGGCGCGATGGCACGCTCGCCGGTCAAGGTACGGCCGGCAGCACCATCGACGTCACACTGACCAACACGCAAACCCTGCACTACACATTCACCAACGCCACCGATCTCACGACGTGGTCCGGCACCGCAACCCTCACCAACCTCACAGACGCGAACACCGTCCTCGCCAGCTTCACCTTCAACCTCCAGGACACCGGCAGCGGCGGCGGGGGAGGCGGCGGAGGCGGCGGCGAGCCGCCGTAAATCAAAAGAATTCCACACGAAGGCACAAAGAGACGAAGACGCAAAGAAGAAAAATAAAGGCGCGCTAGCGCGCCAATACATTCGTTCCATGGGCACATTCGCCTTCGACATGTCCCCGTGACTGACTTTTCTTCTTCGTGCCTTCGGCTCTTCGCGCCTTCGTGTGCCCCCTTTTTCAACCGCTCAAACAAGGAGAGCACAGTGAAACTCAACGACCAAAGCCTCAAGAAACTCCAGGGCATCCATCCTGACCTCAGACGCGTCGTCATGCGCGCCGCAGAGCATACGCCCATCGATTTCATCGTCACCGAAGGCGTGCGCACCATGCGCCGTCAGCGCGAATTGGTGGAATCGGGCGCCTCGCAAACCTTCAACTCGCGCCATCTCACCGGCCACGCCATCGACTTCGCCCCCGTCATCGGCGGCGAGATCACCTGGAAGTGGCCACCCTTCCGCGCCATCGCCCGCAACTTCAAGGAGGCAGCGCAAGAACTCGGCATCGCCATCGCCTGGGGCGGCGACTGGCGCGACTTCAAGGACGGCCCCCACATCGAACTCGACAGAAGGGTCTACCGCTCATGATCCTGGAAAAATTCTTCGGCCCTGCAACGGCGGTCTATCTGGCGAGTGCCAGCATTGCAGCCCTCTGGTGGGCCTCCGACCTGTCGCGCCGGGTGCAAACCATCGAACACTCGACGGTCACCGGCGAGCGCCTCGCGCGTCTGGAAACCGAAGTCCACGCCCTCGCGCAAGGCACCCACGAACTCAAACTCTCCGTCAACGAACTCGCCCGCGAGCTCGGAAAAAAATAAACACATTTCATTCCGCCGCACAAAGACCCGCGCAGCCACTTCCCCCGCAAGCGTGGGCAGACAGAAAATCTAGTGTCTTCCTCCGTTTACGGGGGAAGTCCCTGCGCCCACCGAAGCCACTTGGCGAAGGCGGGCTGCAGGGGATGGGGGTCTCTCCGCCGCACTATGTCCCCTCACAACTCTCTCAACAAGGAAACCACATGAACAACACCAAAGTCTGGTGGCAGTCGAAAACTGTCTGGGCCTCGATCGTGGCCGTGCTCGCGGGCATCGCCACACTCGCAGGCATCAACCTCGACGCCACACTGCAAGACGAACTCGTCGAACTCATCACCGGCACAGCAAACCTCGCAGCAGGCGCCACCGCCTGGTACGGCCGCGCCAAGGCGCAAACCACACTCACCTGGAGACAACCATGAAAACCGTCTTGCAAGTCTTGCTCGCGGCCTGCGCCGTAACACTCCTCACCGCCTGCGCGCTGCTGCAACCCCTCGACGACGACGCCCGCCGCAGCGCCAAGCTCGCCCTCACCGCCTATGAAGCAACCCAGCAAGCGATCCTCATCTACGGCCGCGTGCCCGACTGCGAGCCCGACCGGCCGCCACTCTGCAAAGACCCCGCGCTCTGGCGAAAACTCAAGGCGGCAGACGCCACGGCCACAAGCGCAATCGCCACCGGCGCCGATGTCGTCACAGCGATCACAGCCGTCAACACCCTGCTCAAACACGTCCTCACAAATATGGGGACACCAAAACCATGACCGCCACCCACGTCATAGCGCTCCTGCACGAAATCCTCGCAACCCTGCCGCTTGCCATCACGACGGGCGGACAGCTGATGTCTCTGATCAACGAAACCTACAAGTCGCTAAACGAAACCATCACCGGCAGCGACATCACAGACGCTGAATTGGCGGAACTCATCGAACGCATCGTCGCCAACAGCACAGCGATCCAGGCAATCAAATAGCGCCAGCGCCAGCGTCCCCTCATCAGTCCCGCCGAAGTGGCGGGCCAGCTTCTCCCAAAGGGAGAAGCGCTTCCTTTTTTCTAGCCCTTCGCCTGCTTGCGGGAGAAGGTGGCGCGGGCCGCACCTTCGCGGTCCGTGACGGATGAGGGACTTCGCGCGCACCGCTGTGAGGGTGTTGCGCGAACAGGACAAAGCGGACACTGGTTCTGGGACAGTGTGTCCTGTTTTTTTCCGGCTCGTTTCCGCCCGATTTTCAGAAGATTGGGACAGCCACTCCGGCAAAAGCCGTGAAAAATGGTGCCGGATGTCGGAATCGAACTGACGACCTACCGCTTACAAGGCGGTTGCTCTACCCCTGAGCTAATCCGGCGACGGCGAAGGGTTAGCCCAAGCCCGCGCCCGACGCAATTCCCCACTTTTGACCTTGTATCGGCCCATCCCCGCGTTAACGCAGCGCGGCAACCTTCCCGTCGCGCGAGCTGGGCGAGCGGCGCTCCCCTTCGGATTTTTTCCAGCCCTCTTCGGTATGAATGACCACGTCCCCCCATCCCCTGCAGCAGTAAGTACTGCGCAGGGACTTGCCCCCGCAAGCGGGGGAAGATGAAAAACACTGCTGTCTGCCCCCGCTTGCGGGGGAAGTGGCTGCGCCGCGTTAGCGGCTGCAGACGATGGGGGGCTTCATGACGGCGCCACGTCCACCGGCGTGCGGTGCAGAAACGTAATCTTGTCCGGTCCCACCACGCCGCCCGAGACGATCATCGCCATCGCCTGATCGGCGGTCATGTCGATGGGGATGACGTTGGCGGTGGGCACGATCTCCAGATAGCCCGACGTCGGATTGGGCGCCGTCGGCACGAACACGGCGGTCAATTCCTGTCCGGTTGTCGTCTCGTGAAAGGTGCGCATCGCAAAGCCGATCGCCCTCATGTCGGCATTGGGAAAATCGACCAGCACCACGCGCTGAACATTGTCTTGCTTGGTCTGCAGCGCCGAGATGACTTTCTTCGTCGACGAATAGATCATGTGCACGAACGGCACCTTGGTCAGCATGTTCTCGAACGCGTCCAGCAATTGCTGCCCGATCACGCGCGAGGCCAGCGTTCCCACGACATAAATGACGCCCAGCGTAAAAATCGTACCGATCACATAAAGAAAAATCTCGCTCGTCAGCACATAGGCAACGGTCGCGGGCAGAAACGGCCCGACCGTGTCAGCGGTCCAGCCCACCCACGGGCTGCCAAAATAAGACAGCGCATCGATGATGAGTTTGAGAACCACCCAGACCGCCGCCAGGGGCAGCAAGGTCAGGATTCCCGCAATGAATTTTTGTTGGAAGTGCAATCGAGGCGCTCCTGCGGTTTTTTGCCGGACCCATGTACACAAAAGAGTGAGTCGGCTGTCACTGGCAGGCTAAGCGCCTGATTTCACTATCGCAAACAGCAGGAATCCGCAGATTGCGCGATTTCCGCGCGGATTGACCGGAGACCCTTTGCTTCTAAAGAAGGGGATCGTGTAGATTTGTGGTGAAAAATAAGTTTGGTGGGAAGTATTCATGCCGTTTCGCGAAGGAATTATAGCAGCCTTGGCCGTAGCAGTCCTGTGGGCAGGACAGGCGTCTGCCGCATTGGCGCAGTCGGTCGACCTGTGGACAGTGACAAATGTCGCGGTCGATGCATCGGCCGCAAGCCCCTCTGCTGCAAAGGAAGCGGCCTTGGCCAAGGGCCGTCAAAAGGCCTGGAAAGAAGTGTATCACCGTCTCACACCGGCAACTGAATGGTCGCGTCAAGCGCCGATGACAGATCTCGAACTCGAACCGATGGTCAAAAGCTTCGACATCTCGGGCGAGAAACACTCCAGCACCCGCTATCTGGCTGTGGTCACCTACGTATTTGACGCCGCCAGCGTGCGCACAGCGCTCCGCCGCACTGGCGTTCAATACAGCGAGTCCACCGCCAAGCCCGTGCTTGTCATCGCTTTGAACGGAGGCGCCTGGCAACCCGAGTCCGCATGGGGACACGCCTGGGCGGCACAAGCCCGGCGCGGACGTTTGGTTCCCGTTGCCGTGCCGGAGGGCGACGTTCAAGACATCACTACGCTCGCCGCCGTCTCGTCGGCGGCCGGCTGGGACATCGTCAAGCCGTTGGCTGACAAATACGGTGCGGGCTCTGTATTGCTGGCAGCAGCCGGCAAAAGCGCGACCGGCATGCAAGTCAACATGACCCATATCAAGCCGGACGGCCGCACCCCGCGCTCCGGGGCCTTCGCCCGCCAAGGCACAGAGGACGACACGGCCCTGGCGGCGCGCGCCGCGGCCTCGATCGCCGATGGCCTGCAGGAAGACTGGAAACGAACCACGTCGGTTGATTTCGGCTCGCAATCCTCACTCGTCGTGCAGGTGCCGTTTAACGGGATCGCCGATTGGGTGGGCGTAAAACGCAAACTCGACAGCACACGCTTGATCCAGCGTCTCTCCGTTGAAGAAATGAATATGTCGACGGCAAGGCTGCGCTTGGATTATGTAGGTAAAGCAGATCAACTTCAGACCGCACTGGCACAGGCAAACATCTATCTCGTGCCCGACGACAAAGGAAATTGGACCCTCAGCCGCAATGCCTCTGCCGCCAACGCCCAAAGTCCAAACTCCGTGGCTCCTTAAGCCTCAGCGCTATGGGTTGACACTGGCCAATGGCGTCACCGCCATCAGGCTCGTGCTCGTTCCTTTCATCGCCGCCGCTTTGTTGAACCAGCGTTTCGACGACGCCTTTTGGCTGACGCTGCTGGCGGGCGCCTCCGATGCGGTTGATGGTTTCATCGCGCGCTATTTCGGCCATAAGTCCATCGTTGGCGCCTACCTCGACCCCGCCGCCGACAAGATTCTCATCATCACGCTTTTCGGTCTGCTGACTTACGCAGATCATCTGCCGCTGTGGTTGATGGTGCTGGTGCTGGCGCGCGATGCCTCCATCGTCGTCGGCGTCGCCGTCTTCACCCGCATGAGAAAATCCATCGTGCACATCAAGCCGCTCTTCATCTCCAAGGTGACGACGTTTTCCCAAATCGTGCTCTTGCTGGCGACACTCGCCGACCTCGCCTTCACGCTCGATTGGGGAACACTGCGCCAAGCCCTGGTCTGGACCGCCGCCGCCCTGACAGCAGCCTCATGGGCCGCCTATTTCGCCGAAGCCCTCCGCGCCACGCGCGCGCCCGGGGTCTAGAGTCGTCCCACCACGTCCCCCCATCGTCTGCAGCAGCTACGCTGCGCAGCCACTTCCCCCGCAAGCGGGGGCAGTCCCTGCGCAGTTCTTACTGCTGCAGGGGATGGGGGCCGCGGCCCAGCGCCTAGTCCGGCTCGTTGTCGAGCGGTTGTTGGCCGAGATAGATGGCGCTGCGGTCGAAGTGTTCCAGGGACAGGAACAGGGCTGACATGAGCCTGGCGTTTGATCTGGTAAGCGAGCGGCCCTTTTCGCCCTGGCGGCCCAGTTCGCAGATGGTGGTCAGGCCGCTCGACAGATCGTGCCGCCAGAGTTCCTTGCGGAAAAACGACGAACCCTGATGCAGACCGCGCATCAGCTCGTCGGCGGTCTGTTTGGGGAATGCCCCCAGCTCATAGAGTTGGGCAATATCGGCGGCGAGTTTGGCATCGCTCATGCTGGCCGGATCGTAGTTTGAGGTGTTCGAGCGGCTGTCGATTGCCAGGCATTCATAACCACCGCCGCCCCGCACTTCGCGCACGAACAAACCGTCGATGCCGCGTTCGCCGTGATATTTCGACTGCAATTGCTTCCAGCCTTGGGCTGCCAGCGCCACGGCGCTCAACACATCTGCGAAGTCGTTCTGGACGCCGGCGTCGCCTTTGAAGCTCGCGAGTTTCAAGTCGGGCGGATCGCTGATGCGAACGAGCAGCGGCGTTGGTTTTGGTGGCGGGGGCGCCGGAGGCTTGGGCGTCGGTTGGACCGGCGTGCCCGCTGGCGTGGGCTTGGGTGGTGTGCGCGGCGGTTGTGGCGTTGCAGGCTTCGTACGTGGCCAGCGTTCACGCAGATAAAGGAAGAGGCGAAAGGCCACCAGGCCCAGGACAATGACGATCAATCCCGTGATGATCCACGGGAAATTCTCAACCGCGCAACCGAACGCGCTGCCGTCGCCACATTTGTTCACAAGCGTCAGACCCCACCGCTGATGCAAAGAGAAAAGAGCCTTATCCCAGGCGTCTGCGCAAGGCCGAGTTTGTCACCTTTGCATTGAATCCCCCGGCCCTGGCCTCAGGAAATGGCAGGAATGCGTCAGGATTCCGGCTAAACCGCGATGATGTGATCACGAAGTGCCTTGGCAATGGCTTGCACGCGCGAGCTCACGCCAAGCTTGGTCTTGGCGCTATCGACGTGAAAGCGAACGGTGCGCGGACGGATACCCAGCAATTGGCCAACTTGGGCGTCTTCGTGGCCGGTGGCGATGAGCCGTAAACATTGTGTCTCGCGCACGGTGAGCGATGAGGCCGCGGGTACCGCCGTACCGTCGCGCAATTCAACGAATTTCTCGAATGCTGCATGGGCCAGGACTTGCAGCGTTGCCCGCGCGACAGCAGATGTATCGGGGTTTTGGCCGCCAAATATGAAGCCGGCCAACGGCTCGTCGTCGCGGTAGACCGGTAATATCAGCCCGTCACCGGTCTTGACGACGTCGCTCAATAGTTCAGTCCAAGGCTGACCTGCGAATTCCGGATCGCGCCGCAACTCTGACACGGTGAAGGGGACAGAAGAACGAAGGGCGCGCACAACATACGGATGCTTTGCGTAGTCGAGTTCCTGATCGACCCTGGCATGCAACTCGTCTGGCGCGTCGCTGACGAAGGCGGCACCCTGAAGGCCGCCGGCAATTTTTGCGGCATCGACGCCTGAAATGTATGAGTAACCAAACCGGCCGATAAATTCTCTCAAATCTATCCAGAGCGCCGCAGGTGATGGAGCCACCTTTATGCGCGACAGCACCTCACAGAGACCTGAATAATTATCCTTCATATCAAGTCGCACCGTGTTCCGGGTCTTGCATACAATGGGTCCAACCATTGGGCAATTCAATGATGGCGACATGGCCAACGGTTAAATTTAAACCGCAATAATGTGATCGCGGAGCGCTTTGGCGATCGCTTGCACCCGGGAACCGGCACCGAGCTTGGTTTTGGCGCTGTCGACATGAAAGCGAACGGTACGCGGACTGATACCCAGAATTTGACTGATCTGGGCATCTTCATGACCGGTCGCGATGTAGCGTAAACATTGAGTCTCGCGCACCGACAGCGTAGGTGAAATTTGTGGCCCTGTCTGGTCGCGCATTTCAATATACCGGTCGAATGCTGCATGTGCGAGGACTTGAAGCGATGAGCGGGCGATGGCCGACAGATTAGGGCTTGGGCCTGCAAAATTGAAAAAGGCCAGCAATTCGTTGTCACGATAGACCGGCACGATCAGTCCTTCGCCATGCTTAACGGTGTCATGCAAGAGTTCGATCCAGGGCTGATCGGCGAATTCGGGGTCGTGCCGCAATTCGGAAACAGTGATGGGGACCGACGATTTCAGCGCGCTCAATACGAACGGGTGACGCTCCATGACGATTTCACGGTCGATCATCTCCAGAAAGTCAGCCGGGGCATCGCCACAAAATGTAGCCTCGCGAACGCCACCAACAACCTTGGCGGCATCGGCACCAATAAAATAAGAGTATCCGAGGCGGGAAATGAATCCCCGGACATTCGACCATATCGCCGTGGATGAAGAAGCAGTACCAATGCGCGAAAGGCATTCGCAGAGGCCCGAATAGTGATCCGTCATGTCACGCTTCACCAGTTTACTTCGTCATTAAGGTAAAATCAGGCACGTGATCCGGGCTGACCGGCTGGCAACGGGCGCCAGAAGAGAAAATCCAGCCTCGCGGCAAATTTTTGTCAACTTCTGGACCCTTCACCCAATTTCTACACTGACAGATAACGGTGCGCAACGATACTCTTCGTACCCCGTATCGTTAAGCCGACCGTAGATTGCGAACCTAACACCACTCTCGCGCCATGTCTTAAGAATTGCAGTGGTGCAAAGTGCGTCTCCGACGTTCACCCAACATGCGTTTGGACTTCAGACGTGAACCGGAGTCGCAATGCAACTGATCGCTGCGTCAGCGAAGGGGCAAGCGGGCCATCGCAACTTTAATTTATTTGAACGCCGCTCGAAGCGACGCGTAACAGTTGCGCGATAGCACTTACGACTTGTCTGCCACAGGTCTTAACTGAAATTCAGATTCCCTCTATGCAAATTCAAAAGTGAGATTACGATGTGTACGGAATAAGTGCTGCGTGATTCTCTGACATGAGATGAGATCTGGAGTCCGGGGCTTGCGTGGCCATCGCCTAGGGAGGGCGGCCATGAGTAAGAGGCTTTGGCGTGCGTTTGGCGCCGGTCGCCAGTTTCGCGGTTGGCTTTTGGCTGGCGCGTCGCTGGCCGGATTGAGTGGCCCTGCTGGCGCAGAACCGATCCAACCCTTCTGGCTCATTCCAACAGCTCTGGCCGATAGCGGCCTGCATACGATAACCTTACCCAAACAATCGATTACACTGTGGCGCGCAGAAGCGCACACCCCACACGATTTAAGACTTTTCCTTGGACCGGACAGCGAAACAGCGCTTTGGAACCTGACGCCGTGGCCACGCCTCAATTTGAGCGGTGTGAGCGAAGCGGCGGGCGAAGGGTTTACATCGCCGTTTTCCTTCAAAGTGCAAAGCGCTCCGGTGGAGTTGCAACCGTCGGTCAATGCAAAGATCGCGAGATTTGCCAAAGGGCTGAATTTCAAGTCCGGCTCAATTGCAGCGCAAAGTGCAGGTTTCGAAGCCAGCCTCTTGGACGGCCGCTTCAAACTAAGCTCAGACTTTATCGAAACCGATGATCAAAGCGATGATCGCGATTTCCGGGATCCGCAGCTGCGCTCGCAACCGCGCGAGATCCGGACCCAGGATATTTCACGCCGGCACAGCTTTACCGCCAAGCTGATTGACTCTGAAAATCTGCGCCTCATGGTTGACGGCGAGTTCGGGCAGGTTTCGGACTCTTTTGCAACCGCGTACCGCGAGCTGCCCAGCGGGCACCTTGTCCTGCCAGGGTCGTGGGCGCATGTGAATTCCAGGCTTGAATACGGCCGCGCCAATCTGTCTGTCGGCTTTCAGGACTTTGAGTCACGCAACGAGGGGCAAAAGCGCGAGCATGTAGTTCTGGGCTTCGCATCGTCCGAGTTGAAATTGTACCGCAAACAGGGCTCTGAATTTAATCTGATCAATGGCGGGCAGTGGTTGAAGCGCACCTCATTCTCGGGGATCAACGCCGACATTATCGTCGCCGACGTCCTGCCTACCGTGATCGCCGAGGCGATCGACCCCATTCGTCCATTCCTACCCACGTCGGTCAATGGCGGATTTGAACGCGGTGATGTCATGCGCTCGGAGTTTACAACCGGCCCGCGCGACAAAGTCAGTACGGCGAACTTGTCCATGACGTGGGACACTTCGCTGGGCCAGACGACCGCGAGCTTTTGGGAGCGGCGCATCAGCACCGACATGATCACGCCCGGCGTTGAAGACGGTGTGGCGCTGTCACGGTCGCGTGACCGCTATGTCGATATTTCGCACAGCGTGCGGCGTGGCAACTGGAAGTTCGGCGCGGGGCTGTCGCTGATCGAGACCAATGACGAAGTGATGGGCGTTAAAAATTCCGGCAGCGAGTACGCGCCGCATGTTTCAGTCGGTTATGAACCCGAGCACGGCGCCAAAATTGAACTGCGGTTTGGCGCCGCCGACGCGCAGTCGCAAATCGTCGACGATAATTTGGCGGCGCGCGCCAAGACCAAACAGGTTCAGTTGAGCGTCGACGTGTCGGACTATGTCCGGGAGGAACTGGACCGGCCGGATGCCAAACTCAAGCTTGAGTACCGCTATGACTTCAGCGGCGGTGAGCGCGAGACCACAAATGGCCGTGAACGCGACGGCGGCCATGCGGTGCTGGTGACCTTCTCGACGCCGCTGAATTAGGCTACTCCCTCATCCGTCTTGGCTCGCTCACGCGGCGATCCACCTTCTCCCGCAAGCGGGCGAAGGGCTTGCACTTTTTCTAAGCGCTTCTCCCTTGGGAGAAGCTGGCCCGCCACTTCGGCGGGACTGATGAGGGGCGAGTTCGAGCCCATCACGATTCCGGGAAATCTTTACTTTTTCCCGTCTACGTGCACAAGTATGACACTGTCATAGTATAGGGTTTCCGCCATGACGCGTTCCAGCCGCCCGCTTACTGTCACGCTTGGCGCCCTTCAGCGCAAAGTCAGCGCGCGGGTGAAATCGGGGGCCTATGCGTCCGCCAGCGAAGTCATGCGCGCGGCGCTGCGGGCCCTGGAGCGGGAAGAGGGCGTCATCGACAGCGTGTTGAAGTCTCGCATCGATGCGGCTTTTTCCGGCAAGCGATCAAGTATTCCAGCCGAAAAAGTGTTCGAACGGCTGCGTAAACGCCACGCGAGAAAATTGAAGGCGCACAAATAGTGAAGGCCAGTGCGGTCCGCTTCCGGCCACTCGCCGAGGCTGACCTTGTCGAACTTTACGACTTCATCGCGTTGCAGGCCGGCTTGTCCGTCGCCGGTGACTTCATCGACCGCATTGAGAAGGCCTGTCTGGCGCTCGCACATTTTCCCAACCGTGGGAGCAGGCGAGACGAATTGCGGCCCGGATTGAGAATTCTCGGCTTCGAACGGCGGACGGCAATTGCCTATGTTGTGACCGGCAACGAAGTTGTCATAGCGCGGGTGTTCTATGGCGGGCGCGACATTGCGCTCCACTCACTGGGGCTGGACGACGATTAGCCCTCCATTTTTGCGCATCTTCCAAAGGGAGAAGCGCTTAGAAAAAGAGCAAGCCCTTCGCCCGCTTGCGGGAGAAGGTGGATCGCCGCGTAAGCGGCGAGACGGATGAGGGACATATGAACACGCACACGACCCTTCGTGAAGCCGCCGCCGTGAGCGGCGAGGGCGCCAACTCGCCCAGGCGTCATGTCCCTTATGGAAAATTACCACGGCAAAAGCTCGACATCTATTTGCCGTGCGATGGAAAAGTGAAAGCGACAATTGTCTATTTCTACGGCGGCGGCTGGATCAGCGGCGCGCGTTGGCACTACCGTTTGTTCGGGCGCATGATGGCAGCGCGCGGCTATGCGGTTGTCATACCCGACTATCATCTCTACCCGCACGTCCGGTTTCCGGCTTTCAACGAAGATGCGGCGTTGGCCTTCAAATGGGTGCACGATCAGGTGACACGATGGGGCGGTGAGCCGTCTCGCCTCTTCGTCATGGGACATTCGGCGGGCGCGCATATCGCAGCGATGCTGGCGCTCGATCCTGGCTATCTCGCGGTGCATGGGCTGACGCGCAGTGCGATCAAAGGGGTCATCGGCCTTGCAGGCCCCTACACACTCGATCCGTTCAAATGGACGGGCACCAAGGACGTGTTTGCCCCCGCCGCAGCGGCTCCGGGTTCGGCGCGGCCGATCAAGCTGGTTTGCGCCGATGCGCCGGCGATGCTGTTGTTGCATGGCACACATGATCGCGTCGCAGGAGCGCATGCGAGCGAGCATCTGGCGGCAGCGCTCGTCAAGGCCGGTTCTGTGGCGCGGGCCATCGTTTATCCGGGGATTGGGCATTTCACGATTTTTTTGTGCTACCTGCCGGGCCTGCGCTGGCGTGCACCGGCGCTGAAGGACACAGAGGAGTTTATTGCGGGAATGGGATAGTGGCCTAACGCAAATCGTATTTCACAGTTCGGCCAAGCGCTCCGGCCAGCGTGTCGAGGCGCTTGGTGATGGCGTCCGCAATCAGCGCCTGATGGGTCTTGGGAAGACTGACAACCAGAGAGTTGAGGGTCAGTTTGATTGAGGTGTCGCCCAGGACCGAGGGCGCGGGGCCTGCGAGCACCAGGGCCGCGCGCAGGGCCACGCCCAGTGTTTTTGCGGATTGCGCCGCTTCCTCGCCGGCAAAGCGGTGCACGCGTTTGACCAGCTTTTCGTCTTCGCCGCCATACCGGTGAAACATCGTCAAAGAAAGCAGGGCGCGGCCTCGGTGATCGACGCCGATAAAGGGCGCGTACAGCACTTCGCTGAACGCCAACTCGGCGCGGTGATCAGGATGGCCGCGCCAGCCGGTGTCGGCAAGGTTGCAGGCGGCGCGGCGCAGGCGGTCGAAAGTTTTGTCGGTTGCCGGAAACAACGGCGCCGTCCAGCGCTCAAGAATGCGGCCCAACGCGGGGTCGCGTCCCAGGCGCGCCGCCATGTCCTCGCATGAGGCCAGAAGCGGGTCTTTGGCGCGCTCGCCGGCATCAAGCTTGGCAAACAGCAGACCTTCGCGCACACCAAAAGCTGAGATGACAACGCGGTCGAGTTTGGCGACTTTGAGCAAGCGCTCCATCACCACGGCGCCAAAGGGGATGGTTTCGGCGCGCTTGCGCGTGACGCCGGTGATCGATTCCAGCGATTTGCGAGACTGGGCAGAGATGAGGTTGGTGAAATCGATCGCACGTTCACGCGGGATTTCATAGTGGTGCAGCACCCTGATGGGGTGCTGGATGTTGTCCATATGCATGCGCGCGATGTTGCGCCATACACCGCCCACGGCATAGAGCGTCTTTCCCCGCAGCTTCTCGAGGCCGGAAACCTTGGCAAGCTCGTCATCGACGATGGCACGCGCGCGATCAATCCTGCCGTCGGACAAATCCATTAAGCGCAGGGGGCCAAACGGCAATGTGACGCCGTGCATATAGGCACCAGCCGAGACATACGCCAGTTCAAGACTGCCGCCACCGAGGTCGCCGACCACGCCGTCGGCGTCAGGGATGGCGGCCAGTGCGCCTTCGGCGGCAAAGCGCGCCTCTTCTTCGCCGGTCAGCACGCGTACTTGCGTCCCGATGGCATCGCGCGCGCGGGCGACGAATTCGCTGCCATTTTTTGCGTCGCGGACAGCGGCAGTCGCAACCGTCTCAATGCGTGCGACGCCAACCGCTTTGGCGATAGCGCGATAGCGGGCCAGGGCTGCAATAGCAGCGTCGCTACCGGCCTCGTCGAGATTTCCAGTCTTGACGATATTGCGGCCGATCGCACACAGGACTTTTTCATTGAACAAAGCAACGGGGCTGCGCGACAGGCGATCATATATGACCAAGCGAACAGAGTTCGAGCCAATGTCGACGACGCCGATCGGTCCGCTCGCCATCGGCGCTATTGTCCCTTGGCGCGGCTGCGTGGAGCGCCTTTGCCGGATGCTTTCGGCGCTTTTTTTCCGCCGCGGCCGGAGAGGCTGGGATTGGTCATGAAATAATCGTGGGCGTTGAAGGCATCGACGGCATCAAAACCGGTTGCCCGTGCATAGGTGCCGTCACCTTGCAGAACCCAGCTTTGCGCGACGTCACGCAGATTGGCATTCATGATCTGGCCCATCACTTGCTCGTGCACGGTTGCGTTCTCTATGGGGACCAGGACCTCGACGCGGCGGTCGAGGTTGCGGGGCATCCAATCGGCAGAGGAGATGTACACTTTCGCGCTCGCATGAGGCAAGCCATTGCCGTTGCCAAAGCAGACAACACGCGCGTGTTCCAGGAAGCGGCCAACGATGCTTTTGACCCGGATGTTCTCGGAAAGACCCGGAACGTTGGGGCGCAGGCAGCAAATGCCGCGCACCACGAGTTCGATTTTTACGCCAGCCAGGCTGGCGCGGTAGAGTTCATCAATAATGGCGGGATCGACGAGGGCGTTGAGCTTGGCCCAGATCTGGGCGGGCCGGCCTGCCTTGGCGTGGGCAATTTCCTGATCGATGTGCCCAATCAAGGTCTGGCGGAGGTTGACGGGCGACACGGAAAGCTTCTCCAGGTGCGAAGGCTCAGCGTAGCCGGTGATCAAATTGAAAACCTTCCCCGCATCGCGGCCCAGGGCTGCGTCAGCGGTGAACAGCGACAGGTCGGTGTAAATTTTGGCCGTCGTGGCGTGGTAGTTGCCGGTCCCGAAATGCGTGTAGGTGCGCAAGCCGCCCTGTTCGCGCCGGATCACCAGCGAAAGCTTGGCATGGGTTTTAAGCTCAATGAAACCATACACGACCTGCACGCCGGCACGTTGCATGTCGTGCGCCCATTTGATGTTGGCAGCTTCGTCGAAACGGGCTTTGAGCTCAACAACGGCAGTGACCGACTTGCCGGACTCGGCGGCTTCGATCAAGGCGCGCACCACGGGCGAATCGTTGCCGGTGCGGTAGAGCGTTTGCTTGATCGCCACGACATCAGGGTCGGCGGCGGCCTGGCGCAAGTACTGAACGACGACGTCGAAGGACTCAAAGGGATGATGGACGATGAGGTCCTTGGCCCGAATGGCGGCAAAGCAGTCGCCGTTGAATTCGCGAATGCGATCAGGAAAGCGCGCGTTATAAGGCTTGAAGCTGAGCTCGGGATGTTCGCGGTTGATCAGCTGGGAAATGTCGGCCAACCCCAGAAGGCCGTCGACGACCACCGGTTCACGACCGCTGAGTTCGATCTGCTCGACGATCAGGCGGCGCAGCTCTTCGGGCATCAAGGCTTCGAATTTCAAACGGATGACGCTGCCGCGGCGGCGTCGCTTGAGGGCGCCTTCGAACCAACGCACCAGATCTTCGGCTTCTTCAGCGACTTCGATATCGCTATCGCGCAGCACCCGGAAACAGCCACGGCTTACGACCTCATAACCGGGGAACAGTCTGTCGAGAAATTCGCCGATGACCTTTTCCAGCGTCATGTAGCGGCTTGAGGGAGTGGTGCCTGTGTTTGGCAGGCGGATGAATCTTGCAATTTGCCCTGGGATGGGGATCAGCGCGTCCATTTCCCGCCCGTCTGCTTTGCGCTTCAATTGAAGGGCGAGGGCGAGGCCCAAATTGGGAATGAAAGGAAACGGGTGCGCCGGATCAATCGCCAACGGCGTCAAAACCGGAAAAATCTCGCTCATGAAGCGGGCTTCCAGCCATTGGCGGTCAGCCGTTTGCAGATCTTTGGCATCGATCACCGAAATGCCGGCCTTGCGCAGCAGGCCATGCAGCGTCAACCAAACGCGATGCTGTTCGTCCATGAGTTCAGACGCAGTCGCATCGATGGCATCGAGTTGCTGCTGGGGCCGCATGCCGTCGTCGGAGTGAGTGACGATATTGGCGGTGACCATGCCTTTGAGGCCCGCGACACGCACCATGTAAAATTCATCGAGGTTGGCGGCTGAGATAGACAGAAAGCGTAGACGCTCCAGCAACGGGTGACGCTCGTTCTTGGCCTCCTCGAGCACGCGGGTGTTAAAGGCAAGCCACGAAATTTCACGATTGATCAACCGTTCGGGTAAAGTCAGATCGAAGGGTTTTGCGGGCGCACGCGCGTCGCGTTTGGCGCCTGTGGCGGGCGCGCTCGCAGGTGCCGTCTCGCGCTTTTGCGTCGTAGAGTCCATCAACCTTCGCCGCCCACTTTACTTCCCCAAAACGCCCCAAATTGAAGGCCGGACCCTAGCCCAAACCGTCTTCATTGTCAGCGGAAGGAAAGCCCCGCTCCGCCTCAAGATGACGTAGCGCGTCTGCCGCAATGTCGATCGAAACACCGCGTTGATACTGCAAGGCCAGCCTGTCCATCAACTCCACAATCCGTTCGGCATCAGCAAACGAACGCTGCAGCCTTGGCACAAGATAGCTGATTAAGGCTTCGGGAAGCTTAAGTTGCCGGTCGCCAAACAGCTTGAGCAAGACGCGGGCGATCAGCGCGTCATCGGGTGAATCAAGGCTGGCGCCGGGGATGGCGGTTAACCGGGAATGAAGATCGGGAACAGAGGTCACCCAGCGCTGGGGCGCGTGCCTGCCTGTCATCAGCAACCAGCCGCTCGACTGATTGACGAAATTGATGAGGTGAAACAGCCCCGCCCCGCCTTCGACACGATCAGCATCGTCGATCAGGCAGGTGACTGCGGGCGCAAGCTCTGCGACGCGCTCCGGCGTCACATCGAAGGCGCTCAATTCAACGGCATCGCTTTGACGGCGCCAAATCTGCGACAGATGCGTTTTGCCGCTGCCGTGCGGCCCCCAGATCGCACAGACGCGCGCGGGCCACTGCGGCCAGGCGTCGATGAAGGCGAGCGCCGTTTCATTGGCAGCTCCCGGCACAAAGTCCTGACGCTCAGTGCTGCGCTGGGCCCTGAACGCGAACGGAAGCTGAGAAGGTGGCAGTTTAGAAGACATCGACGCGGTTACGCCTTGGGCCGGAGCACAAGTCAACCACCATTTCCGCGCATTGGGGCGGGGCCCTCATCCGTCACGCCTCTTCGGCGTGACTGATGAGGGCCTTCTACCCGCCCCCGGCCACGGCGCCCAGCAAATCGAAATCGCCGCCCATGACCGCTTCGAACTTGCCGCTGCGCCAGCCGCGTTTGGCGTCGCGCACCAGCGGTGAGGCGCCACTCCGATAGCGCCGCACCACGGCGCTGCTGACCGGCACCGCGTCGAGGGCGCGTTTCAACTCGCGTCCGGCAGTGTCTTGCCTGAGCTCTCCCGCAGGCGCGGGCGCAACACGCACACGTGCCGTCAATCGCGGCACCTCGCTGTCGTCAGCTTCCAGAACGTGCAGCCCCGCCTCCTCGCTCAACAGGCGATGCGCGCCAAATCCGGAAACCGCCAATAGCGCCGGCCCGCCAACCGAAAACTCCCGAGCCTGCATCCCCCGCTTGGAAGCCCATGCTTTGTACATGCCCAACACCTGGCGGCTCCACGCAATCGCTGCCGCCGTTTCGCCGCCACCGTCAAGCGCCACTTCGACCGACACCACGCTTTCAACTGGCGCGTTGGCCAAGGCATCAATCGAGCCTGCCTTCGCCAAATAAATCTGGCGCGCCAGCCGCCCCATGAGATCGTGAGAAAAATGACTGCTGCCATTGCGCCCCTTGTCCAGGCGCTCACGCAAAGCGTCCGCCGTCCTGGCGGCGGCCTTCACGCGATCCATCAGCGCATAGCGCGACAAAACATCATAACGATCCGCGCGCGACCAAATCGCTGGATCCGCGATTTCAACGGAGAGCTTGGCTGACAAGGTCTGCCATTCCGCACCTTCAATGTTGGCGGCAAGCTCTCTGTGTTCAGCTTCGATGGCGTTGCGTTCCTGCGCCGTGCCTTGCGGATCAAGAATGATCTTGGCCAGCGGCAGGTGCTCCAGCGTTCCGGCACCGGGCCCCGGCCGCGCGCCAGAAGGCTCGCCATCCGGATCGACAAACTCGACCTGAATGCCACGCCCGTCACTGCGCACAAACAGAAACTGGTCCCCCTGCGGAATGCGATGCTCAACGATGGTCGCCGCCAGCGGCGCCAGCAAATACTGGTCGATCGCGCGCTTCAGGGGCCGGGCTCCCAGCTGCGCCGAAAAGCCCTTGTCGAGCAGAAACTCAAGCGCCGAACTTTCCCACTCCACCGCCCATTCGCGATTGCGCAAGCCGCGGCGCTCCAGCACCATGCGCAGTTCCTTCTGCAGAATCTCGCGCATCAATTCGCGCTTGAGCGGCTGGAAAACGATCACCTTGTCCAGCCGGTTGACGAACTCGGGGCGGAACGCCTGCGCAATCGAATGCAGGATTTGTTCGGACGAAAACGCATCCGGCCGCGCGCCAAATCCCAGGCCCGAACTTTGGTGCGCCGTCGCACCAAGATTGGAGGTCAGAATAATAATGCAGTGCCTGAAGTCGGCGGCATTGCCCTGCGCGTCGCTCAGCCGCCCGTCGTCGAAAACCTGCAGGAACAGATCCCACACATTCGAGTGCGCCTTTTCGAACTCATCAAGCAGCACCACTGAAAACGGCTGCTTGCGCACGCGGTTGATCAGCGAGTCGGTATGCACTCCGCCTGATCCAGCTTCGCCGATAATCTTGCCCAGTGAGTCCTGGTTCTTGAACTCGCTCATATCAAGCCGGATCATCCGCTCGCTCGAGCCGAACAGATAATCCGCCAGCGTCTTGGCAAGCTCGGTCTTGCCGGTGCCTGTCGGACCCGCAAGCAGGAACACGCCGATCGGTTTCGCCGGATCGGTCAGCCCCGCTTTGAGCATGGCAATCCGGTCGACAATCGCCTGTACCGCCTCATTTTGACCGATCACCCGTTCGCCGAAAAACTTCCGCACAACGCCCAGCTCGACTTTCTCGCTCGCGTCCAGGATGGCAACCGGCAAGCCCGTCGTTTGCGACAGCGCCGTCAGGACATCGCGCGGCGAAACGGTCTTGCTGCCCTGCGCGACGCAGCGATTATAGGCAAGCTTCATCAAATCGAAGACGACGCCCGGCAATTGCGATGTGCTCAGATACTGGCGCGCCAGTTGCAACGCCAACGGCGCGGCCTCTGGCGCGAACCTGGCCGTCGTCCGCGACGCCAGTCTCTGAACGTAGGTTTTCACCAGCTCCAGCGTGCGCTCTTCTGATAACGCCGCAAGAGGAGCCACCTCAAACACGCCTTTCAGATTTGGCCGCAGTTGCACAAGGTGCGTCACTTGCGTGGGCGTCGCCTCACTCAATATCACCAGCCGCCCCGCGTTGATGGCAGGCAAGACTTGATCGAGAATGCTCGCCGTCTGTCCCGAATGTGTGCCGCTGACGGCAATCTGCAATATATCCGGCACGTACCAGACGATACGTTTATCTGCCGCCGCCTCGATCACCAGCCGCCGCACGCGCTCTTCAAGCTGGCCGATGTAGTTCTGCCCTGCCTGCAACTCGGGGCCGCCCGCCTCAAAAATCGTCCAGCCTTTTTTAATCAACCGGTTGCCGAGGATCTGCAGAAAGGCTGACTTGCCGACTTTGGGCTCGCCGTGCACGATGATCGAGCGCGCCGGTTTTTGGGCCAGCGCATTCTCGGCCGCAGCAAGCAACTCCCTCCACTCGTCCGGTTCGATCAAAGGATCATGCGTGCCGGCCTTGGTCCACAAGCGCCCAACACTTTCGAGAAAACTCGTATCAACTTTCGCAGCCGTCGCCCGGCCCAGATCGGCGATCATGGCCGTGGCAAACGAATGGTTGAGGCTTTTGAGGAATCCTTCGATCACCGCAGGCTCGGACGCGTGATGCGCCGAGGTCCAGTTCCCGAACTCGGGCCGCTCCCCCGATTGCTCCAGCCGCGTGAAATAAGAACGAAACATGGTGGGAATGACAATGTTATCCTTCCACCAGGTCTCGGCCGAAACTACCGGTGCCCCGGCGGAAACCCGCAAGCTCAGGCCTGAAAGATAGAGCAGCGCAAAGTGCATCGGCCACGGACGCATGCGGCCGAAATGACCGACCACCTGAAACGACGCCTCATCGCCGTCGCTGCGCTGGCGCAGCGCCGCCAGGGCCGCACACGCCATCGTCCAATTGGCACCCAGCGCGTATTGCGTCACCGTATCAAGGGAAACGTCCTCCCCGCACAGCAAAGCCACCGCATCGTTGAACTCTGCCCGGTCGGCTATCTCACTGGGATGGGCCGAATTGTCGCCGAACGCTTCCAGAGGCTGGCTCAAGCGGTAAAGCTTGGCGCTCAGTGGCTCATCGGCCACCTCCACCACCACCGGCGAAGGAGCGGGCAGAACCTCCGGCGCAGCGGGCGTTGCCCGCCCGCGCACCCACAAGTTCCAGGCAACTAAGGTGCCGGTCACACACCCGGCAAGCCAAGCAAGAAATATGTCCATAACCACTTATGCCGCAAACGGCACCCAACGTCCAAGCCCTTCCACTTGAAGTTCAGGCAAGCACGCCGCGCGCCTTCACAAAGTACGCAAACCAGAGCTGGAAAGCGGCAAAACCGATGATGAAAAGTGTCAGCGGCAGACTGAAGAAACCCTCCGGCGGCGGATTGGTAATATACACCATCGTGTTGACCACGGCGCCAACCAGGGAAAGGGCGAACGCAGGCACCGCTAGTCTGTTACGCATCGCGAGCAGGATCGATCCGCCAACACCGCCCAGCACGCCAAGACCCCAGGTGAATGTGCTCCAGCTGGGTAGACCCATCACATAATCGCGTTGCGGCGCGGGTAATGCGCTGAGGAAAGCGTCAGCCATGAAAGTCGTCCCGCCCCACAAAATCACGCCGTAGCCGTTCCACAAGATTGCGAACCCCACAACGGCCCAAAGGTACCACGGCGCCGCTTGTCCCGGCCCGGCTTTATTGTCTGACATGCGCAGTCCTCCCGTGAACATGGATCATACATGCACAATAGCGCCCGGCAAAGCGCTTCCCCGGAGCGCGGGCCTCCAGCCCGCCCTTGAAAGCGCTTCAAGTCAGCAAGAGCGGGCAGTGATACAAAAACCTTGACTTATCCTACTAAGGTAGTATACTAGTAGGATGAAACAAAAACTCTCTCTCACCTTGTCGCAGGACCTGCTTACCACTATCGACCGGTTGGCGGGCCACGAAATCTCGCGCTCGTCCTACATCGAGCAGATTCTGCGCGACTTCGTCGAAGGCCGCGCGCAGGCGCGGCGCGAAGCTCGCGAAACGGCGGCGATCAACCGCCACGCCGCAAAACTCAACGCCGGGATGAAGGACGCGCTTGCGTTTCAGGCGGTCCCTGATGACGAGCGAAACGGGGACAACGAGTGAAACGGGGCGAACTCTACCGCGTCCGTCGTCCGCAAGGCGACCCCAAGCCGGCGCGCACCTTCGTCATCGTCAGCCGCCAGCCCTTGATCGACTCGATGTTCTCGACCGTCGTTTGCGCGCCCGTATTCTCCGAACGTCACGGTCTGCCCACGCAAGTGCCCGTCGGCCAGGCCGAGGGTCTCAAGCACGACAGCGCGGTCCAATGCGACGGTCTGATGAGCATCGAAAAAACACGTCTTTCCGATTACGTAGGTGAACTCTCGACAACCAAACTCCGCGAACTCGAGGCCGCCCTGGCCTCAGCCTTCGGCCTGGCACGGGCCTGATCCCGGGAGCGACTTCAGCGTCGGCCGGCCGTACTTTTTGCCCGACCCGCGCTTGTCAGCGCCTTGCGGCCCATATTTCAGAAAGCCGCCCGTTTTCGCCATCGAATGACAAGTCCTACTAATTGCGATGACCAAGCGAGATGATGCCGACTGCCCCTAGGACTCGTTCAACGCATTGGCGTGATGCTATCTTCAGTCGGCACCGGAATCCATTTGCACAGGAGCCACGCAACGATGTGCGGAACTCCGATCACACAAGCAACCGGAAAGATGATCGCAATCGCCGGTTGCGGTACCTCCCCGACCGCTCTCGGGGTGGCGCACCACGGCCGGATGGCTGCACTCGGCAAACGCCTCCGCCGACGGCGCGATTTCCGTAGACATCTTGTCCTTCACCCGGTCGAGATAGCCGCCCGTGCCATAGGCAGGCCCCGCCGAATGCACCGCCCGCAAACCGCGCAGCGTCGTCTTCAATCCATCCGACAAAGTTTCAAAGGCCAGCACCTGGTTTTGAAACAAAGTGTCCCCGCCGAACTCCGGCACCTCTTGCGCATAGAGCAACGTGAAACTCGGCGGCGCCGCCAGATACGACAGATCGGAATGCCAGGCATTGGCAAAGTTCAAGCGGTCGTCGCGCTCCTTCAATACCCGGATAACAAAAGGCCGGTCGGGCAGGGGCTTGACGAACGGCGTCACCGCCCGCCCGCCCAGCTGATCGGTCAGCCGTTCCAGATCGTCCAGCGAAATCGCCTGCTCCGGCACCGTGACGACAAGATGATCGCTCAGCGCCTGGCGCAGCTCTGCAACCTCTCCCCCTCAAGCGCGCGCGCCAGATCAACCCCGCGCACCTCCGCCCCCAGCGCTCCCGCCAATCGCGTCACAGTGAAACTCACGGCCCCGGCTCCAGCATCAACACCCGGCCAGCCGCATCGTCCGTCGTCACATAAATGAACCCGTCCGGGCTCACCCGTACATCGCGAATTCGCGCCCCCAGTTCGGTCAGCAATTGGCTCTGTCCCGCAACTTCACCGCGCTCGTCAATATCGATGCGGCGCAAATGCTTGAATGCCAGCGCGCCAACAAACAGATCGCCGTTCCAACCCGGAAACTTGTCACCGCGATAAACCGCAAGCCCCGACGGCGCAATCGATGGGGTCCACACCAGGACCGGTTGCTCCATCCCCGGCCGCTGCGTGTACGGAGAAACATAGGCACCCGAATAATCCATCCCATAGGTGATCACCGGCCATCCATAGTTCATGCCGGGTTCGATGATGTTCAGTTCGTCGCCACCTTGGGGCCCATGCTCGGTTTCATAAAGCCGCCCGCTTTCGCTATCATAGGCAAGGCCCTGCTGGTTGCGGTGACCAAGCGAGAAAATGCCGGGTGCCGCATTCGCAAACGTAACACCTGACGGCACGCTGCCATCATCGTTGAGGCGCACGATCTTGCCCAAGTGCGATGACAGATCCTGCGCCTTCTCGCGATACTCAAACCCATCGCCGATGGTCAACGCAAATGTACCATCGCCCAGAAACGCCAGCTTGGCGCCATAGTGATTGTTCGTATCCTTCGAAGGCTTCGCTTCGAAAATGACCTTCAGATCCTTCAGCGCGCCACCGTCAAATCGCGCTCGCGCCACCCGCGTCGCATTAGCGCCTGCGCTGCCATGCGCGTAGGTCAAATAGATGAATTGATTCTCCGCAAATTTAGGATGCAGCACCACATCGAACAACCCGGCCTGGCTGCCCGTATGCACCGGCGGCACACCGCCGATGGGTTGAGGCTGTAATTTTCCACCCGTGATGAGCCGCAAACGGCCCGCACGTTCGGTCACCAGAATGGACCCGTCGGGCAGGAAGGCCAGCGACCACGGATGATCGAGACCCTTGGCAACTTCCGAAACCTTGTAGCCGGTTTTGACGACCGGAGCCTCGGCCGCTTTTGGCGGGGCAGGGCGGTCTGGCGGCGGCGCCACATCCGCAAGCGCAGCACTTCCAAGACTAAAAAACAAAGCTGTTCCCCAAAGCGCAAATCGTGCGGCCATTGCCTGCCTCCCTCAATTTCTATAGCTAAAGACATCTCACCCTATTTCAGGGCATAAGCAAAGCGTGTTGAGGGGAAGATTTCCAATGTTACGCAGGATTGCAGGCTTCGCCGTCGCTCTGGCCGTGATGGTTGTATTGGGTTCGATTGCCCATTCGCTCTTTGTTCAAGAGGCATGGACACAATCGGCCGGATCAGCCGCTGCGATTCCCGCGGGCGAGCGCCTTAGCTGGATCCTGCACGATCTCCTCGGCTTGCAGCCGCTTTACGGCGTATTGGTGGGTGTGGCGCTTCTGGTAGCATTCCTCGCCGCAGGCTTGGTGGCACGCTATACCGGCCTGCGCACGATTGTGTTTGCGGCCGCCGGTGCCATTGCGATCTTGGTCATGTTCACGCTTTTGAAATCGCAGTTGGGAACAGTCGGCGTATTCGGCGCTCGCGGTACAATGGGGATGGGCGCGCAAATGGTGGCAGGCCTCATTGCAGGTCTGGTATTCGCATTGATTTCAAAGCCGCGTGTTGCTTGATGACGAGTGACACCAAATCCCCCATCTCGAAATTCTTCCACACGCTGCGCATCGGCGCTGTCTTTGTTGTTGTCTCGCTGTTGGGTTTCGGCCTGGCGCGCTATCTCGAAGAGGGCAAATCGTTTGACTTCGGCTCTTGGGTGGTCATCGCCGTGCTCGCCGTCGCCGTCCTCATCACCGCAGTCATCAGGGCCCTCGTGACCGCGAGCAGGAAAAAACCATCCTAACCCGCAATCTGCTTCTCTTCCTCACCAGCCGCTTCGTTTCCAACGTCGCGATGCAGGTTCTCTCGACGGCCGTGGCCTGGCGCGTCTATGAAATGACCCGCGATCCGTTCGCGCTCGGCCTCGTGGGACTGGCGCAGTTCGGCCCGATGTTTGCGCTCACCCTTTATGCCGGCGACGTCGCTGACCGTTACGAGCGCCGCCTGGTCCTGTCGCTCAGCTTCGTTGTGGAAGCGATCTGTGCCGCGCTGTTCATGATCGTCACCGTACTCGGCACGACAAGCGTCTGGCCGTACTACGCCATCCTCGTACTTTTCGGCTGCGCGCGCGCCTTCTCGGCGCCCGCCTCGCAAAGTTTCCTGCCGCAGATCGTGCCCACGGAAATTCTGCCACGCGTCCTCTCCCTCAGCTCGTCCGTCATGCAAGTCGCGGTGATCGCAGGTCCTGCGCTCGGCGGCGCTGCCTTGTTGCTGGGCGCGGGATTTGCCTTCACCGTGAGCTTCATTCTGTTCGCCGTCGTCGCCGCAACCGTCTTTGCCATCAAGATGGAAAAACGCGCGCACGCCGTGCAATCTGCGGGCTCACTGTGGGAGCGCCTGACCGAAGGCATCGCCTATGTGCGCAAGCGTCATGACTTGTTTGGTGCCATCTCTCTCGATCTTTTCGCCGTGCTGCTCGGCGGTGCCACCGCGTTGCTGCCGTTCTTCGCCCAGGAAATTCTGCACGTCGGCCCGTTGGGTTTTGGCGTTCTCAAGGCTGCCCCCGCCAGTGGCGCCGCTGTCATGGCGATCTTGCTGACGTCGCGCCCCCTGGGCCGCTATGCCGGAAACAAGATGTTTGCTGGCGTCGCAATCTTCGGCGTGGCTACTATTGTTTTCGGTCTGTCGGAGAATTTCTACCTCTCGCTCGCAGCTCTGATCACGCTCGGCGCCGCCGACATGGTCAGCGTCAATGTCCGTCATTCACTCACCCAGCTTGCGACTCCCGATCATATGCGCGGCCGCGTCAGTGCCGTCAGTATGCTCTTCATCGGCGCCTCGAATGAACTGGGAGAATTCGAATCCGGCATCACCGCCGCCTGGTGGGGCACAGTGCCTGCCGTTTTGGTCGGAGGCGCAGGCACGCTCGCCATCGTCGCCCTCTGGGCCTATTGGTTTCCCGAACTGCGCAAAGTCGATCGCCTGACCGATCTCAAGCCGGAATAGAAACTACTTGAGCCGGAACTCAAAGGTCCCATCCGCCGCAAGGTCTCGCGCGAACGCACCGCCCGTCAGATAAGATTTCGCGTCGGCCTTGTCCAAAAGATACGCGTCCCAATAGGCAAGCGATGCTTTTTGGATGAGGGCATGAAAACGCGGATCATTGGGCCTGGGTTGTCCGCGAAAGTCCCGCCCTGAAAACACCATGTGATCACCGCCATTGAAGACCAGCAAAAATTTATCGGCGTTTGCAATGCTGCGATAGGGAAACTGGCGGCTAGAGGGGGGATCGCTGGCGTCGAGGGGATTTTTGTCGTCAGTTCCTGTCATGTGAAAGGTTGGGACGTGCACGGATGTGAAGGCTTCGGTGCCCGCTCGTTGAGGCTTTGAAGGGCTGTAAGCGATCGCGGCCTTGAGGCGCGGGTCTGCGAATGAAATGCGGCCGCCCGCAATGGCCTGGCCGGCGAGCGCCATGGTCGTTATCGCACCATAGGAGTGCCCGGACATGCCGATGCGCGAAAGGTCAAGCCGCCCGCGAAGTTTCGCATCGCTCGCATTCATTTTTTCCAGCGCATCGATGGCGAACGGAATATCACGAAAGCGTTCGACGGCAACACCGGGCGATATGGCTTGCTTCCATCCATCGGGGTCGCCGAAAACGGCGGGCGTATCTGACCCCGGATGCTGCACCGCAACTGCGGCATATCCATGCGCCGCCAAGTGATCCAGCAGATACTCGGCGCCGTCGCGATTTCCGCCGAGGCCATGTGAAAAGATCACGATCGGACGAGGGCCTTGTGCTTCGCGCGGAACATATAGTTTGTATGGGACGACACGCGACGCGCGCGCCGCATCCGTCCATTCACCAAAGATAGTCTCGACCGTGAAGGGCGGTGCCGCGAAAGCGCTGCTGGCGGTCAGCACAAAGGCGAGGGTGAGTGCAACGAAGAGGCGCAATGTCATGAACGAGCTGATCCTGGATCGCCGGTGCGGCACGTTCACTTTATAGACTGGCGCTCACTTGTAAAAGCCATTGCGCTGCAGCTATTCTGGAGCAGGGCTCGCTGGCGGGGCACTCTGCGTGTTTCAATTCTACGCGGGCAGTGCTGCAGCTCCGTTTCGCGAAGGCAAGATCGCCGAAGAGGCAATGTGGGTAGGATTGCCGCTCGCCTTTGTCTGGTTGGCGTTTGAAGTTGGCATGACCGAGGAATTTTTCTTCCGCGCCATTGTACAGCAGAAGCTATCTGCGTTCTTTCGATCAGATGTCGCCGGTCTGATGCTGATGGCACTGATTTTCGGACTGGTCCATGCACCCGGCATTGTAATGCGCGGCGCGGGGGTGGACGAAGGGCTGGGCGCCCATCCCGATATCTCACGCGGCGACGGACCTGCTTTCAAATTCAGTGGGACTGATGGCGCGTTTGGTTTACTGGTCCAAACAAGTTAGAGCGAGGCCGAGATGGCGAATTCGGGACTGGATGCGGACAGTTTGATTGCACTGGGCGCGAGCGCGCTAGCCGCCGTCTGCCTCGCGATGGCGCTGCGGAATTTTTCCAACCGGCGCATTGCCGTGGGGCTGATGTGGTCACTCGCCTCCGCCGCCTTTGGTTTTGTGGCATACTTCTTCGTCGCATTCACGTTTCGCAAGTATTAGTCGCGTCCCAAACGCATGAAAGCCGTCGCTGAAATCCGTCAGAAAACTACCTGATTTGAGCGAGTGATTTAGTACGAAGCCTTAATACCCGAAGCCACGACGATTTCCGTGTCTTCCAGCCGTTGCTGCTAATCGTGTGTGTTTTTTGTCTAGAGCGCATCTTAGCAGCAAACGAGCGCAATAATCAGTTCGGGACGCTCCGACCTAGCCAAACAGCATAATCCTAAATCACTGAAGTTCATCGCGAGAAGTGGCGCAATTGGACGATTCACGCGACTCGGCTGCTAAGGTGTAGCCACCTCGCATGGAAACCGCTGATATGGTATTATTACTTTGCTGAATCGTTCCGCGAGGAGAGAGAGACCGAACATGACCAAAATTATTCGTGCCGCGATGATTTCGGTCGCGCTTGGAGTTTCGTTCGCTTCTTTCGGTGTCGGTGAGGCGGTTGCGGGAGCGTTAGAGGATGGTAGCGCGGCGTATGATGCTGGTGACTACGCGACAGCCTTGACTGATTTCAAGTTGGCTGCACAGGCGGGCAGCGCACTGGCTCAGAGAAGACTTGGTGGGATGTATTTCATCGGTAAGGGCGTTACGCAGGATCGTAAGGAGGCGATCAAGTGGTTTCGGCTTGCGGCGGCGCAAGGGAGTGCTGAGGCGCAGTTCATTCTTGGTAACATGTACGGGATGGGTCAGGGCGTCGCTGTCGACCTTAAGCGTTCATATATGTGGTTTCAGCTCGCGGCGGCGCTCGGCGATGAAGGGGCTGCTAGAGCTCTCAACATTCTCGAGAATTCAGAAGACCTTCAGACGGCGGACGGGTTTGGACAAGCCGAGGCGATGGCGGCGAAATGCCAAGCGTCAAACTACAAGGATTGCGGTGAGTGAATGTACGAGGGAGTAATACATGACCAATTCAATTCGTGCCGCGATGATTTCGGTCGCGCTTGGAGTTTCGTTCGCTTCTTTCGGTGTCGGTGAGGCGGTTGCGGGAGCGTTCGAGGATGGCATGGCAGCGTATAACCGACGTGACTATGCGACAGCGTTTCGGAACTTTCTTCCCCTAGCACAAGCAGGCGATGCGAATGCGCAGGATGGTCTTGGCTTGATGTATGAGAAGGGTCAAGGCGTCACTCAGAACTACAAGAAAGCGGTGAAGTGGTATCGCCTCGCTGCAAAGAAAGGGAATTTTCAGGCGCAGTACGATCTTGGCTTGATGTATGAGAATGGTTATGGCGTCGGACAGGACGATGTGCGTGCGTTCATGTGGATCAATCTGGCGGCGGGGGACTATCCCGAAAGGGTGAAGAAGCGGGACGATCTTGCAGCCAAGCTGACACCCGCTCAGCTTGTGCAAGCTAAGGCGATGGCTGTGAAGTGTAAGGCGTCACACTACAAGAAATGCGGCGAGTGAACGTCGTTGCGTCTGTTGGTGGCAATTGGGCGGGATCAAGTTGTTGGATTTTCCGTGCTTCCAGCCACTGAAACGACACTGTACTAAATCGCCAAATCCATCACGCCCATATCCCAGCGGAATTGAACGGTATATTGGATCAACTTTCCTCGGTATTTCCTCGAACTAAAATATATGTTTTAGTCCGGCCCGGGTGCGTTCAGGATTGTGCGAAACCCGATATGGCTGGTGCCCAGCTCCTCTTCCTGGCGCTGGCGGGCGGCGGCGCGGTAACGCATGCAGTAACTGGGCGCGCAGAGAAATGAGCCGCCTTTGACGACACGGGCTTTAGGCTTGCGGGCGTCGTATGGCTGGGCCGTCCATTCCCAGACGTTGCCAATCATATCGTGCAGCCCGTAGGCATTAGGCTTGAAGCAACCAGCAGGCGCAAGGCCATCGAAGCCGTCTTCGTTCATGTTGATCAGGGGAAATACACCTTGCCAGGTGTTGGCGTCTTTGGGCTGGTCGTGACTGGGTAATTTCGAACCTGCGCGCGCAGCCCACTCCCATTGAGCTTCGCTGGGAAGCCGACGGCCTTTCCATTTGGCGTAGGCCGCAATGTCTTCGAAAGCGAGCGCCACGACGGGAAAGTTCTCGCGGCCCTCGATGGACGTCTCTGGCCCGCCCGGGTGTTTCCAATTCGCGCCCTCAACATAGCTCCACCATGAAGCAGCGGTCGAAAGATCAGCGTCGCCACCCGGCATGACAAAGACGGCAGCGCCGGCTCTGCCGGGGCGCTCGGCAAGCGTGACGTAGTTTGTCGCCTTCACAAATGCGGCGAATTCCGCGTTGGTGACTTCGGTGCGATTCATCCAAAAGCCGTCAACCGAAACGATGCGGCGTGGAGCTTCCTCAGGATAGACATCATCGCCCATTTCAAACGTGCCAGCCGGTATCCAGACCATGCCGGGGTGAAGCGAACGTACTTCGATTTGAAGCGGACAGGCGAGAATTGCAGGGACGGGGTTTGGGCGGATGAAGACAAAGAAGGAGAGTGCAAGCGTTGTGATTGCCGTTCCGATCGCGGCGAGCGCCAATCTCCATCGTGTTATCAATTCGGCCAATAGACGTACTCCTCGCCCTCCACCGCTGGCGTGTCCATGGGGCGATCGACGGTATAAGGGAATTCCACCAGCGATGGCCAGAGCGGCTTGGCTTGTTCGCCGTCGATGCCCGCCGCCTTGACGGCGTTTAAAACTGAGCCGACGCCGCGGTCGAGCGCCTTTATCATCGCCGCGTAGACGCGCAGGCGATGATTCTCGATGCCGGAGAGCGCGTCATAGTCTGACTTCAGCGCTTGCAGTGGCGTGTGCGGCGCGTTGTAGGCAAGGTAGAGGAAGAACGGGCGGTTCTTGTTTGCGTCGATCGCCTTCACGGCCTCGTCGGAGAAATAATCCGTCATGTACTGCGAAGGCGCAGAGCGGCCCGGTCTATTGTTGTTGACGACCGCAAACGGCGCGTTCGCCCACAGGAACTTGTCGATCGGGTCGAAGTCCTGGCGCGCCTCGACGACATTCGGATCGCTTGAGGGCAAAAACCTCTCAGCGCCGGCGAGGAAGCCCAGATACTCGTCGAAGCCGCGTGCCTCGGGGCGCGTCGCCGCCGTCTCACCCAGATGCCACTTGCCGATCATCAGAGTGCGATAGCCCTGCGTCTTCAAGAGTTGCGGCAGCATCGTCTCGCCCGTTGGAACCATCGGCAGAAATACCGAGAAGAAATAGAGGTATCGCTTGCCATCGGTGAAAGTGATGGTTCGGCCCTCGTCGGTTTGACCGGTGAATGCCATGGCTGTTTTCCTTTTCTGGTGAGCTGTGGCAGAAATTAAGTCTGGCCGGCGTCAGCTGCCCGGCCACGTGCGCTTTTTGCTGCGGCGATTTGCGACGACACCCGAATTGCGTGCCGCACTGATCACGGGCACGGACATAGACGAGCAGCGGCTGCAGGACGCTGGCGCGGAAGTCACGTTGTTTACCTTCATGACGTTCAGCGAAAACCTGTGCCGCGTTGTTGGCGAAGATTGGCCGCTCAATGCGTTGCCGGCATGGAGCAGTGCGATGCAGGGTGCCCTTGAGGTGGCGATGCGAAGCGCGTCCACCGTCGGCGATGGCCTCGATACAGTGCGACGCTTCGGCCATGTCAGGGCGCCGTTCCTCGGCGTTCGCGTGCAGCGCGGGAAAGCAAACACCAGACTGGTCCTGTCCTGCACCGTTGCGGCGCCACCCGTCGCTTGGCGCGCCTTGAGTGAGACCGCGGAACTCGGCATAGCCGCAGTGCTCGGCGTTATCCTTGAAGGCGCGACGGACGGACTTGAGTTTTGTTTTCCCTGGCAGGAACCCAAACATGCCGGGCGGCTGCGCGATGCGTTGCCGGGCAAGGTCACTTTTGGTCAGGCTGATTGCGCCGTTGTTATCCCAAACGTGCTATGCGCCCGCGCGTCTCCCTTCGCCGACGCGGCATTACATGCGACGGCCATCGTCGAACTTGAACAAACCTCACGGCGCATCCAGGGCGACAACACATTGGTGCTGCGTCTGCCGGCGCTGGTTCGCCAGCACATAGCCAAAGCTATGCCCGAAACAGCACGGCGCAGCCGGTGCCCGATAAAAGAATATCGACCGTAGAGCGATCCTTTTCGTCCAAATCGGCGTAGGCGTTGCGGATCCATTGCAGGCATTTTGCCTGATAGGGGAACGACTGCTGTTTCCAGGGTTTGCCGTCGATCTCGGTTTCAAACGTAGCTTCGCCGCTGGCAATGGCCTTGGCGTTGGCGAGAAGGGCGGGGACGTAGACCCGACCGAACTCTTTCAAAAGCGCGATTGTGGTCGACGGGATGTTCGCCGCATCGAGCCAGTCAGAGTCCTTGGGTTCAAGACCAGACAGGTCTTCGCCAATTTCGACCCAGGCATAAACGCGCGGTGCCAGTTTCATCGTCAGCGCCATGGGCGTCGGGTCGAAATGCGTCAGCTGTGTCAATTGCCCGAAGACGCCGAAGTCCGACGCTCCCGGGCGATTGCCCATCAGGAAGGGATGCAAAGTCAGATGGGCGTCAAGCAACATGAGAAAGCGCTCGTAGCTTGCCTCGATGACAGGGGCCGTGATCGCGTTCGAACCCACGACATAGAGGCGCGAAACTTGCCGCTCGACGATGAATTTGGTCATCGGCGCGATCTCGGCTTCGGGTGCAGCGATGCGCGACCAGCGCGGAAGTATCTTGCCGGCCTTCTCGGCATCGGCCGCATAATGCCAGCGATAGTGGAACATCGCTTTCGTCAGCCATTCATCTGCATAGTCTTCGAGAAGGTAATCGATAAAAGCGGTGACGGGATGGGGCGGCAACACGGAACGGCCATCAAAGTCGCGTTCGAGGCGGCGGATGATGGGCGTGGAATCGACGATGGCCTCAAATTCGCCCTGCGCATTGGGCAGATAGAATGTCGGCAGCAACGCCACTTTGGCTTTCGGCAAGTCCGGCGGACCGGCGAGACCGAACTGCAAAAGTCTGTAAGGAATACGCCGGTAACGAAGCAGGGACACCATTTTGCGCGTATAGGGCGAGCCGGGCGCGCCGCTGAGGGTGATCGGGTTCATTTCAATTCCTGCTCGATTGCCCATAGGCGGTCCTGACCCCAATGCGGGCGATTGGTGTTGACACGAAATGAGGGGACGCCCCAGAGCCCCAGCCCAAACAGCTCGGCACGGTTGGCTTCGGCCACTTGACGCCAGCTTTCGTCAGCGAGCGCCCGGGCGACCACTTCATTGCCCACCCCGGCGCGCGAAGCGATCACGGTCAGACCCGCGTCCGAGCCCGCGTCAACTCCTTCGGCAAAGACGCCGCGCAGAAAAGACTCCGCAAACTCGGGACCTTTGCCAAGTTGGATAGCTTGATGCAGCACCGCGAGACCGCGCTCGGTCGGGCGGCCCACAGGATCGACGACCGTGCCGAACGGCATTCCCAGGCGCTCGGCCTCGCGCTTGGTGTCGAGCGTTATGTAGAGCCGCTTGACCAGCGGCACAGGAAGCCCACGCATCACCATTGGCAGCACAAAACACAACCGCAACTCCGCACCGTAATGCGCGGCCAGTTTCCGCACGCGCGCGGCGGCGAGATAGGTGTAAGGACTGCGGAACGAGAGGAAATAATCGAGCGTCGCGCCCTTGGCGCTGCCCGGCTTGCCCGCGAACGTGACTTCTTTGACTGGCGCGATGGACTTGAACGGACCCTCTGACTTGGAAAGGCCGGCCGCGTGCAGTCGCTCTTCGAGAAAGTGCAAACGATCGACGCCCCAATACCATTCGCCTTCGAAATAAAACATCGCACTGAGATAGTGACCGAGACGTTTGCGCAGTACGTCGCCATCGGCGCCGGCGTCTTTTGGCGTGGCGTCGGGCGCGGGATACTTCAGGCCGTAGGCTGAAGCGAGCAGGGCCGCGTCGTCGCGCGCCAGGCGGTTGAGCTTCTCGATCTCAGGGGCTGCCGCCGCGTCGGGCGGAGAGACGATGTGCGATTGCAGTGTGATGCGATAAGTATCGGCCATTGGCACCAGCAGTTGAGCCGCGAGTTGCGAATAGGGATCGTCGGGCTGGTGGAAATAATGCACCACCGCCTTGCCACCCAGAGCGCGGCCGAGGCCGTGCCAGCCCCGAAGCGCCGCGCGCAAGGCAGGGCTTGTGACGATGGAGCTGATTGAACGGCTAAGAGTGGCGCGCATGGTCCGGAGTCTTCGCTAAGGTAGTGACACTACTACTGCCACTATCTACCGCCCGCAAGTCTCCATCGCAATTTAGGCACGCGCTCGGACGCGCTTCTTCTTGGCGTTGGCGTTCATGTAGTCGCGCAGCGCAGCGTTCATCTGCGTTTGATACTTGACGCCGTGAGTGCGAAACCAGTGCAACACATCGACGTCGACGCGAATGGTGATCGGGCGCTTGAACGGCCGCATGTTCTTGAGCTGCGCTTCGGTCAGCGGCGGGTTGTCGGGATCGCTCAAGGCGTTGGCGACGATTTCCTCCTCGGTCATCGCAGCGACGCGCGCCCAGTCGGTTTTGCCTTTGATTTCGCGCCATGTGCCGTCCTTGCGGCGAGACATCAAGCGACCATCCGGGTGTCGTTCAACTATTGTAAATTTGGTTGCTGGCATAGATCACCCTTTCGCGTTTTGTTGCCGGCCCCGCCGAGATAATACGAATCACATCGTCCCGCTCGACAAAAATGATCGCGAGCAACTGAGAATCGAGCGCTGCGACGACTTTGAATCTAACTTCGCCGTAGTCTTCGCTCGTGTCCTCTTCGATAAAGGCGGCCGGATCATCGAACGCGATATCGACATCTGCGAAGTCGATGCCATGCTTCTTGAAGTTCGATCGCCGCTTGGACTCGACCCATCCAAATCGTTGTGCCGCTATGTATGTACTACTATGTAAGTACAGTCAATGAACAAATTTTTCTCATTTGAACCCCTTCACCACCACGCCCGATTTCAGCAAATCGTCCATCTGCTTAACGTCGTGGCCTGCGATCATCACCAGGTTCGGTTCGGCGTCGTGCAGGCGCTTGAGTTCGGCCAACTGGAGCAGCACGGCGTCACGGTCTTCGGCCAAGTAATAATCCGAGACGAAGCGGGCGCGGGCGGCGAGCCGCTCGACGCTTTCGAAACGCCACGCAACGTCGCCCAGGAAAAACACTTCCTGACCGCCAGCCAGTTTGACATAGACAATTTGGCTGCCGGGCGTGTGTCCGGGCGCCTTGATGAGCACGACTCCCGGAGCAAGGGCGTGGTAGCGGTCGTAGTTGAGAGGGCGATAGTTCGCGAGGGCGCCTTCCTTGAATTTCAAGCCGAACATCTTTTCCGGGTGGTCAACCTGTTCCTGGGTCAATTGCGTGTGACCGAGCACTGCGCCCTGGTTGGGGTGAGCGACGAGGCCGCCGATGTGATCGGGGTGCTCGTGCGTGATGACGATGTTGGTGGCGGTGAGCATCGCCGTTTGCATGCGGGCGTAGGCTGCGGGGTCAAACGTCGGATCGTTCTTTGATGCGCTGCCATCGATGGCGGTGTCGATCATGAGGGCGCGGTCTGTGTAAGCAATCTGATAGGTGTAGACTGGGACCTCAACCTCGCCCCAGCCGGCACCGGAGACGGCGGCTGTAAAGGGGAAGCTGAACGAGGAGATTCGCTCCATGCGGATTTCCGAGGGTTTGTCGCCGGCAATCGTATCGGCAAGGTTGCGGACCTCGGCCATGTCGATAGGGTAAGAGCCCGATGGAACGCGGCTATCGACGAAGAGCCAATAGTACGCTCCTACAGCGATCACCAGAAGTGCCAAAATCGTATAACCAAGCCAACGCAAAATACTCATGCTTCTCCACTCCCCATTTGGCGTGCGACTAGGCTAAACTGAACGCCTCAGCATTGACCATAGGAATTCGACAATGAACGACACCGGCCGCAAAGCCCACGTAGAGCGCATCCGCCGGAACGGTTTTAGTGTAGTCGAGAACGCGCTCGCGCCTCAACTCGTAGATGCACTCGCCGCCGCACTCACTCGCCTGGAACGCGAACTTGACGCCAGGCCCGCCATGAACGGGTTCGAGGGGCACAACACAGTGCGCATCTACAATCTGCTTGCTTATGGCGCGCCATTCGACGCGGTGCCGGTGCATGAGAACGTCTTGCCGGTGGTGGAGGAGATTCTCGACTCCGGTTGTTTGATCTCGTCGCTGTCGTCGATTGCCATTGACCCGGGCGAGATTGCGCAACCCATCCACGCCGACGATATGGTGATCCCGCTCGCCAAACCGCATATTCCCATCGTGTGCAATTCGATGTGGGCCTTGACCGACTTCACCGAGGCCAACGGCGCGACGCGGTTGGTGCCCGGCAGCCACCTCAAGGACAATCCGGTTTATGGCGGCGCCTATGAAAGCATCCCCGCAGAAATGAAAAAAGGTAGCGTCTTGATCTGGGACGGTTCGCTCTGGCACGGCGGCGGCGCGAACAAGACGGGCGAACGGCGCACCGGCATTGCGATGAACTATTGCGCCGGGTTCATCCGCCAGCAGGAAAATCAACAATTGGGATTAAGACCCGACATAGTGAAGTCGTTCTCACCGCGCTTGCAGGAACTGGTAGGCTACGGCGTCTATCGCGGCCTCATCGGCCACATCGACAAGAAAAGCCCCGCGCAGGTATTAGGTGCCGCGGATGGCTTCGAGTCGATTTGGGAGAAGACTTAGCCTTCGTCGCTTAACACCCGTTTGGGATGCATCGAATCCACCATACCCATGAAGGGTGGATAGATTGAGTACCCCAACAGGCTTTGGATCGTAGGACGAAGCCCGCGCACAGTCTCGCGCGGCACCTCCAGGAAGAAGTTCTCCTGAGTGCGTAACCAAGGCGCACAGTATTGGTTGGTGAACGCCATCCGGCTGCTCGCGGTTCGATTGGCGCCGCCGCCATGCACAAATGTGCCCAGGAAGAACACGGCCGAACCTGCGGGCATGAGGCACGGTATCGTTTGTTCGCGTGACGGAGTGATGTTGGAACCCCATTCATGACTTTTGGGAACGATCTCGGTTGCGCCGTTTTCCTTGGTGAAGTCGTCCAACGCCCAGATCGCTGCGAACCCAAGAGCGGGGCGCGGACGCGGGACTTTGTAAAAGCCGTCATCAAAATGCAGCGCTTGCGCATCTTCGCCGGGCAGAATGTTGATGATCTGGGCCTGGCTCAAAAGGTAGTTCGGCTCAAACACATGATCGATGAGAGCCAACAGCCGCGGATGATCGATGAGCTGATCGAACGCCCGTGTCTTGGCCAAGATGTTATAGACGCGTTGGGTCTTGAAGCCCTCGAAACTGTTGCGGCCAGTGCCGCTGAGCATGCGCTCGCCTTCAGCGCGAAGGTCTCGGCAGGTGGGCACGTCGAGCAAACACTCGACGACCACAAAGCCGTCCCGCATCAGCGTCGCGTAGTCCGTTTGCGTTTCCGGTAGGTCGCGCGGACCAGCGAACTCAAATCCATAGCGGCGAGGGTGTGGGACCATGATGTTTCCCAATGTTACGGTTGGACTCTGCGCCTGAGAACGGAATTGCTTCAGATGCCGCACAAAGATTGCTCAAAACGGTGGGAAATTGAAACCCTTTTTGCCATGTCCGGAGTAGATTGGCACCAGAGTCAGGCGCGCCGTCCCTGCGCCATCAGCCCCAAGGAAGTCGTACGCCCATGAAAACCACCCGCTATCACAAACGCACCATCGCCGGCCGCCCGCTGCACACCGAAACGCAGATGCTGTCCTACGGCTACGATCCCATGTTGTCAGAAGGTGCGATCAAGCCGCCGATTTTCCTGACCTCGACATTTGTTTTTCGCAGTGCCGAGGAAGGCAAGCTTCTATTCGATGTGATCGGCAACCGGCGCAAGGCGCCCGAAGGCCAGTCGGGTGGCCTCGTCTATTCGCGCTACAACAACCCGAATCTGGAAATGCTGGAAGACCGGCTGGCGCTGATCGACGATGCCGACGATGCTCTGGTGTTCTCGTCGGGCATGGCCGCGATCTCGACCGTGCTGATGGGCTACCTTCGCCCCGGTGATTGCGTGGCATTCACGAAGCCGCTCTATGGTGCCACCGCATCGGTGATCGAGAAGTTCCTCTCGGAATTTGGTGTGACGTGGGTCGCCATCGAAGACGCGACAAACATCGGCGCCATCCGCGCTTCGCTCGCCAAGACCGATCAAGCAAAAATCAAAATGATCCTGGCAGAGACTCCAGCCAACCCGTCAAGCTTGCTCTGCGATATCGCGGCGCTGGCTCAGGCGGCGAAGGAAATCGGCGCGGCCTCCGGAAAGAAGCCATTGCTCGCGGTTGACAACACGTTGCTCGGCCCAATTTTCCAGAACCCGCTGAAGCACGGCGCCGACATCAACATCTACTCACTCACCAAATACGTGGCCGGGCACAGCGACCTTGTTGCGGGCGCAGTGACCGGCAGCGACGCGGCACTGGCAGCGCTACGCAACTTGCGCGGCTGGCTTGGTTGTCAGCTCGATCCCAATTCGTGCTGGATGGTGATGCGTTCGCTGGAGACGGTGGCGCTGCGCATGAACAAGGCCGCAGACAATGCAAAGGCCGTCGCGGAGTTTCTGCTAACTCATCCAAAGGTCGAAGCGGTAAACTTTCCAAGTCTGCTGCCCAAGAGCGACCCGCAGCGTGCCATCTACGACCGGCAATGTACCGGAGCAGGCTCGACATTCAGCTTTGTCGTCAAGGGCGGCACGCAAGAGGCGTTTCGCGTTCTCGACAGTCTGCAGATCGTAAAACTGGCCGTCAGTTTGGGCGGCACGGAAAGTCTGGCCTGCCATCCCGCGACGACGATGCATTCAGGTTTCTCCAAGGTCGACCGTGAACGGCTTGGCATTCCAGACGGCCTGATCCGCATTTCGATCGGGGTGGAGCATCCCGAAGATCTTGTGGCCGATCTGCAGAATGCGTTGGGTTAGTCCGAACCAAGCGCGTTGCGCCCCAACGTCGTCATGTAAAGCACCAAGGCGCTGACCGCGACGAGGTGCGTGATGAAATCCACGGGGTCGGTTCCGGCTGGATGGAAGAACGCGAGCAACGCCGCTGCAAGGGCGGCGGCGGCAAGGCCTGCGAGCGCGGTTACGCCAATCAAATTCGTAGGCAATGCGCGCCTGAGCAAGAAATGAGTGGCCACCGCAATCGGCGTGCCGGCCATCAAGATAAAAACAAAGCAGTCGGCGCTGGCGAACGGCGAGTAGTCGTGAATGCCGTATTCCTCGACGTGGCGGTAACATTGCACAGTGCTTGCGGTTAGCCAGATCATCCCGGGCGCCGCAGGCAACCACATCCAAGACTCCGTCCGTCCTGGAACCGAAAGCATGAACGCAGCAACGGAAGCAAATATTCCGGTGAGCAGGGACCCCGCCAAGGCCAACGTGAATACGGGATCTGAAAAATGATCCGTGACCCGCGTTGGGTTGCCACTTGCCAAGGCGATAGCTGTCATCAGCCCCAACACCGGCACAAGCAACGCCGCCGCGCGCAGCCATGGCGAGAGCAAAGGCTTGATTGGCACGGCTTGACTGGTGAGGCGCTCAATCAGCGCGCTGGTTGTCTCACGCATCGCGGCCACCTGTCAGCACCGAGCGCAGGGACAGCATCGCCCGGTGCAGCGCGGATTTCAGCGCGGGTATTGATTGACCACTAGCCTCGGAGGCCTCACGCAGGGAAAGTTCCTCGATCTTCAACAGGCGGACAGCCGCCCGTTGCGCGGGCGGCAGCGCAGCCATGGCCTCCGCGACTGACGTGCTGGCTGCGAGTGAGCTTTCACTTGAGCGCAACGTATCAGGAATGTTCGCGAGCACCTCCGCCGCCACAGGTGTTTCCATTTTCAGCCGCCGCAGACGCGCGCGCAATGCATCGATGGCGCGGGCTTTCGCAATGGCAGCGATCCAGGGCTCGACGGCGCGGCCGGGTTCATAGGTTTGGCGTACGCGGTGAATGCTGATCAGGGTTTCCTGCACGACATCTTCGATGGTCCCCGGGTCGGCATGGTAGCGTCGCGCAATCACGCGGATGAAGGTTGATGCCTCTTGCAGCAACTCAGAATAAGCGCGCGGTTCGGCTGCTTGCGCGGCGATCATCAGGCGCTGCCAACGTTGGGACTGGGTTTGCTTCAGTTCTGCCACTGCGAATCCGGCGTCAAGCACAAGTCGGAAGTTTCTCATGATCACCATCAATGAGGGGACGTCAATGGCGGGTCCGAAATGAAGCGCTACTGCCACAAAAACTCCAAGGTGATTCAAAATGGGGTTCGCAGGGATGTTCGTCCGTGCCGCGCAAAAAGTTTCGATTTCACAGCGAAACTTTTTCAGTTGGCCCGGCGAACCATGGTTATGACGGCCTACACAAAGGAGAAAACTCAATGAAATCAGTCATTTTGACCTTCACCGCCGCAGCCGCTTTGCTTGCCGGTGCATTATTGTCCCCTCAGAGCGCCCAAGCGCGCGAAGCAGAAATCTACACGGGTACGTTTTCTTCCCTGGGCGCAGGCGGCTACGACGTCGTTGCTTATTTCAAACTCGGCCGCCCGGTTGCCGGAAACGGACAATTCTCAACCGGCTTCAAGGGTGCGACGTGGCAGTTTTCGACCAAGGAAAACCTCGACGCCTTCAGAGCAAGTCCAGTGAGCTTCGCACCTCAGTATGGCGGCTACTGCGCGTGGGCCATTGCACAAAACTACACAGCTTCGGGCGACCCTGAAGTGTGGAAGATCGTCGGCGGCAAGCTGTACCTCAACTATGATCGCAGCGTGCAAGCGAAGTGGGAAAAAGACATTCCGGGCTTCATCAGCAAAGGCGACCGCAACTGGCCTGGCGTGCTGGGCAATTGATCCCGCAATTCAACTCCCGGAGCGCGAGCTATGACAACGGACAATTTCGGGCTGACGATCTCAGGCGCGCGCCCGGCAAGTGTCGAAGCATTCAATATCTATGGCAGGGACTTGATCAGCTATGGCCCCCGCGTGCGGTCGATTTTTGAGGCAGCCGGCGCCGATCCTGATTGTTGCCTGGTCAACGCCCACGCGGCCGCAGTGCACATGGCGCTCGAATCGGCATCGGGATTCAAGTCCGCGCGCAAATATGTGATGCGGGCGCGCGCACTCGCGCGTGACGCCAACGACCGGGAACGCGAGTTTACTGCTGCCGTCCATCAGTGGTGGCGCGGAAACCCAGACCAGGCACTGAAGCGACTGCGCGCAATCGTTGCAAGCCACCCCTGCGATATCGTGACTGCGAAATGGGCGCAGTACCTCGCATTCAACAAGGGCGACGTGCAAGCGATGCTGGATGTGGCCAACATTGTGACTGTTGCTCGACCGGATGTGGCCGAAGCGTGGGGCATGAAGGCGTTCGCACTGGAGCAATCAAACGATATTGCGCGGGCGGAGCGAGCCGCCCGGCATGCCCTCTCATTGAACCAGAACGAAGCATGGGCGCAGCATGCCATTGCCCACGTCCTCGATACCCAGGGCCGCATCGATGAGGGCATTGAATTTCTGACATCGCACGCCAGCGGCTGGGCAGATCGAAGCATCTTCATTCGCGAACATAACTATTGGCATTTGGCGTTGTTTCATCTGGATCGCGACGACCACTTGCGAGCCTTGCGTGTGTTCGACGAGCATCTTTGGGGCGAATGGCCGGAGTTTGCCCAGGAACAAATTGGAGCGATCTCGGCGCTCTGGCGCCTGGAACTGCGCGGCGTAAGCGTGGGCGAGCGTTGGCACCCGGTGGTCGAGAAAGTGTTGGAACGCTGGCACGAACACATTGTACCCTTTAACGATCTTCTTTTCATCTATGCGCTGGCGCGTGGCGGCAAGCATCAGGCGTTTGGGGAATTTCTGGAGTCGCTGGACCGTCGCGGCGAAAAAGACAACAGCGGCGTGTGGGACAGTCTGGTTATCCCGTGCGCGCGCGGACTGGCGGCCTACGCGCAAGGGCGCTTCTCTGTCGCGGCAGATGCGCTCGGACCGCTGCTTTGCCGCTTGCATTTGGTGGGCGGCAGCCACGCCCAGCGCGACGTCTTTGTTCAAACCTGGATCGATGCCGCCTTGCGTGCAGGCCAACATAGCGCAGTGGTAGATGTCGTCGCACGCCGGGCCCACGCGCGGCCAGCGGTTAGAGAAAGTCAGAGAATGGTGCAGCGCCTATCCAGTGCCGCGTGATGTTCAGAGCGCGTTCGCACGCTTAAAAGCGTCGCGTGCGGTGAGCCGGTCGAGATAAGCGCGCACTGGTGGCGAAAAATCCTGGTCGATGCCGATCAATGTCGCAAGGTGAAGGGCAAACCCGATAGCAATGTCAGCAGCCGTAAAGCGGTTTGCGACAAGATACTCGCTCTCCTTTACGGCCGCATCGACTGATCGCAGACGGCCATAAAACCAGGCCCGGTAATCGGAGGCGGCTTGCGGCAAGCGCCGTGGCTCCGGTTCCAGTTGTGTGTAGCGCAAGACAATGGTTTGCGGAAAAGTCAGCGTCGCGTCGCTGAAATAGAGCCAGTTGAGATAGCGGCCGTAGTCCGCTTCATCAGCGCGCACGTGCAGGCCGGGCTTGCCTTGAGCCCCGCCAAATTTCTCCGCCAGATAGTGACAGATTGCGGGCGATTCCGTCATGCGCATCTCGCCGTCGAAAAAGCACGGGATGGTGCCCAGCGGATTGATCGCCAGATAGTCCTTCTGCAACACACGCGGCGGGAAAGGGAGCACAGTGAGGTCATAGTCGAGACCCAGCTCCTCCAACATCCACAGCGGGCGCAACGAGCGCGAGCCTTTGCAGTGATAGAGGCGGAGGTTTGAGTTCGTGGTCATGCGCGGGTTCTCTGTTGGCGTGCTCTGATAGTGCAAACATGCCACGCTACGCAACACTGTGCCTGGCTGCCCAGATATTGCCATGTTTCGGGTGCAGGTGGATCGTAGCACTTTCAGCCTTAGGGGGCTTAGAACATGCGCACATTGATTCTGACTGTGGTGGCGATCGTGGCGCTGCTGGTGGCAACCAACCCCTCGCGGGCTGAGTTCAACGACTGGATCATGCAATACGCGGCCGAGAAGGTGAAGTCAGAGGCGCGCGGCCAAAAGCGCGAGGTCTCGTGGGGTGAGCGGTTGGTGGGTGGCTACTCGACAGGATGGGTGCTTTCGAACCTGCCGGTGGCCCGATCGAATTTTCTGGTGTTCTCGCTCTATCGCGTGGACCTGCCTCAGGACTTGCGAAAAGAGTTTCCGGCCTGCGTTCTGGCCATCGCCGGCCAATTCATTCCACGCGCCTGCGTCTAGCGACGCTTTCGTTTTTTTGCGCCGGGGCGTGGTTTCGTGCCGGCGCGGATGGCGGTGTTGGCCCGCTCGTTGATGCCGCCGGCGAAATTCATGACGTGGAAAATGTACTGCTGATCGACGGTGCCCGCGAACAAATGCGCCCACGGACCAGACGCATAGATGGGCACATCTTCGCCACCGTGGGTTTCGGCGCGCATGGGAACCAGCGCCTGTTGTTTGAAGTCGAGCGCTTTGGTGTCGTCGTCGCCAAGATCGTCGCGCGGTTTGCCGTCACCGCCGGCACCTGGACCATTGGCGTATGACAAAGTAGTGTGTGGTTTGCCATCAAGGGCCTTGTCGGTCTGACCGTCTGCACCATCAACCAGACCCAGAATGGGATTGTTACGCGAAGGATAGCCGCTCATGCTCAAAACGTGGCTGTGATCGGCGGTGACGACGATCAATGTGTCTTTGGCATCGGTTGACGCGAGCGCCGCCTTCACCGCCTCATCGAACGCCAACGTGTCCTCAAGCGCGCGTACCGCATTGCCGCCGTGATGGGCGTGGTCGATGCGCCCGCCTTCAACCATCAAGAAATACCCGTTGCGATTCTGTTTCAGGATTTCGATAGCCTTGATCGTCATGGCGGCGAGCGAAGGTTCGCCTGCTTTGTCCTTGCCGCGGTCGGCCTCGAATTGCATGTGGCTGGGTTCGAACAAGGCCAACACGTGTCCGGCCTTGGCGGGATTGAGCGCCGTAAATCCTGCGCGGTTCCACACGAACGACCCATTGCCGCTATAGCGGGAAAGCCAGGCTTCCACCAGGTTCTTGCCATCTTTCCGTGTCCCCTTTTTTTCGGGGTACTCCGGGTCGGTCAGATCGGCAGGGAAAAAGCGATCCCGTCCACCACCCATCACAACGTCGAGACCGTCGCCGTACTTCATTTCGACAAGCTGGCGCGCGATATCGACACAGCCCGCGCTGACGGCATCGCCAGACAAGTCGGCATCGCTTTCCCAATCGCGGCCGGCGGTATGCGCATAAACGGCAGCAGGCGTCGCATGCGTCACGCGTGTGGTGGTGACGGCGCCGGTGGCCATGCCGGCGATCTCGGCCAATTCGGCGATGGTCGTGACTGGGTTCTTTATTCCGGCCGCGCAATCGTTCTCGCCAACAGCCGATGTCACGTTGATCGTGCCGTTGCGCGACTTCACGCCCGAAGTCATCGCCGCAGCAGACGGCGCGGAATCCGTGACCTGAGAGTCATGCGAATACGTGCGTGAAAACGCGGAGTAGGGCAGGGACTCGAAGACAAGCTTGTTCGTCACGCCGTCGCGTTTGTTTTTCTGGCCCTGATAGATGCGCGACGCGGTGACAGTGGTGATGCCCATGCCGTCGCCGACAAACAGGATGATGTTCCGGGCGCGCTTGGTGTTGGTTGTCCGTTTGAGTGCCGCGCGCAAATGATCGTCGGCATTGGCGAAATAAGGGTCGGCCGTTTGCACCAACGGCCCATCGGCGGCAAAGACCGGGGCGCATAGGGTGACACACGCGATGACGGCGAGCGCGCGAAGGTTGGACATCGCGTTTCCTTTCTCAGTGAGCGAATCTGCTGGAGCGCTTTGTGGCGGAGGTTGCTTACAACTGCAACCCTGCAACGTAATCGGCGAGTTTTTGCTGCTCCGCAACTTTCTGTTGTTCCAGGCGGTCGATACTGCGCTTGTGGGTTTCGGCCTGATCCTCAAGCTGGCTCATCGAGCGCAGATACCGCGCCTGCAACTCGCTGCCTGCGGGAACGGCCTTGATGTTCTCACGAATGCGTTGCTGTTCCTCATAGACCCGGTCGCGGGCGCTGTTGGCGGCTGCAATCTGAGCCTCCAGATTGGCAATGGAGCGCATCATCTCGCCCATGCGATTGAAGGCATTGCGCTGCGCCGGCGTCAGATTGGCGTTCGACGCATAGGCAAAGATCAAGTCCACATCTAAATTGATCATCGCCTGTTCTTCCAGCCGCGCCCATTGCGTGGTGACAGTTTGCTTGATCGTTGCACCTGCCTTGACGTCAACCGGAACGCGGAAGGCGATGTCGGTCATCTCGGCCGATTTCGGATCGGGCGTCACCAGCTCCCAGCCTTGGGAGCGCGCGTGTTCGATGATGATGCGGCGATCTTCCTTCGCAGCACCCTTGAGCGTGTAAATGGTCGTGCGCTCGTCAACGATAGAGGCCTTGAACACGCCGCCTGCCAACGTCGCTTTCGAGATGCGCTGTTCCACTTTGTCATCGCTGTCGATCAGGACTTTTTGGTCGAGGGCAAAGCCCAGCATGCGCGATTCCGCATCAGGCAGCGCTGAAAGTTGCGCGTCGCCGACATAGGTGGTGCCTGTCTTTTCGCTTTTGTAGAGCGTCAGAACACCTCCCGGAAGGCTTGTGCCAGACATGTTCGTCAGCTTGAGCGCTGCCAGCGGATGCCTGGGGTGTGTGTCGGGCTGGTAGACGGAAACAAGTTCGCCGGGCACCACCTTGTCGACGATGGGCACTGCCAGGGATTGTCCGTTCAACACGGTGACGGTGAACGGCATGTGGAATGTCACCTGGGTGGCGGACTCTTTCGACTCGGCACTGGTAGGTGCACTCTTGTTGTAGTCTTTTTGGCGGTCGCGACTTCCCGTGACTGCTACCATCTCCGGCTGCGGTGCCGCCATCGCAGGCGCTGGCGGCGGCGGAGGGGGCGGCGGAGCATAAGCGCCATCGTCACTTGATACCCCCGCTGAGACCGATCCTTCATCCGGCTTGGGCAGAATGCGTCCGAGCACTTCGACCGGCACTTCAGGACGCGTGACATAATAAGTCGAATAAAGCGCTTGCCGGAACGTCACGGGACTGCCGGTGACCACGGTCAAATCAACATCGACCCAATCATTGCCGGTGACATTCTCAAGAATTGCCCAGCCCTGCATGCGTGCGGTTTTGGCGTCGAGCGAGGTCGCGCGATAAGACGTCTTCCACAGCGGCGCCTCAACAACATAAGCAATCGTCACGGTCCGCGAGCCTGTGCCGTTGGCGCGAATGCGCAGCGTGCGGCCTTGGCCCTCGCGATGTTCAGCGACCGAGGCCAGCGCCTGCTCGATCTGCTTGGTCAACACCGGATCGCTGAACTCAATCGACGTCGCCTCTTCCAGCACGAATTGCTTCAAGCCGCTCGACGTCATCACGCCGACGCGATGGCGCGTGATGATGCCTTCCTCGCCTTCAAGCTTGGTGTCTTCCTTGTTGACGCTGACAATGCGCCCGCTCATCGAGGACGCCGCCCGCACCGAAACTTCAGCCCCTTTAAGCGCCTCAACCAGGGCGGCGTTCGACTCCAGTGCCGCCGGACCAAACGGCAGGCCCCGGAAAATATCAGACAGCGGCGCCCGCGACGGCAGCTGCACGAATCCCGTATTACCTTGCGCATCAAAGACGACGATGCTCTTCAGAACATCATCGACCTGATCCATCCGCACCGGCACCAGCAATTCTGCAGTTCCATTGACCTGTGCTTCGTACTCGAAATAACCAACGCCGCCCGTAGACAGCATCACGCGCTTGAGCACCGGCACACCCGGCGGCCCGCTGACGCTGTGCGTCGGTGCGAGCTGTGCTGTGGGAGCGGCGGCAGTCGTCGTGCCCTTCGCGCGCTCTTTGATGACAAAAACTGTCAACGCGCTTAGGCCGAAAAGCGCCAGAAAGATTCCGGCACCGCGCACAGTGTTGCCGATGTTTCGCGCTTTCGCCGGCGCGGTGGATGGTTCTGTCATGAAATTCCCCCAGTGTTATTTATTTTCTTGGCTCAAGCGGCGAAGGTAAGCAGGCTCCTTGACGCGGGCGGCGTCGGCCGCAGGCGAGGCAAGAAACAACGCGAGTTCAGCGGGTGTGCCGGTCAACGTGGCGGATTCGTATTTGCCCGGCGGCCGGAAGCCTTTGACTTCGCCGCGCTTGATCATTTCGCCCACCTTATCGCTATCGAGCATGTGGAAGACGGCTTTGTCGCCGTTGATCTCATAGAAGCCAAGGAAGTAGCCCGTTGGCATATCCTTGTCTTTCTTCGCCTCGTTTGGACCGACGAGCGTGGCGGCAAAGACGCGCCTGTTACCAACGAGAAGCGTGACAACTTCGTACACCTGATAGTTTTTGTCCTCCACCCAAACCAGACGCAGCGGCTTCGCGGGGTCGTCTTGGTTTTGAAAGTGAAGAAACGCTGTGTTGGAGGGGATGCGGCCGTCGTCCTCGACGCCGATCCAGGCACCCACGAGCCGCTCGTCATTGATGGCCTTGCCCGCCGGCAGGTTCTTGGAGACAACGAAACAGCCCGTGAGAAGTGCGGTAGCGCACAGCACGGCCAGCACAGATAAGACGCGTTGTATTGTCATGTGTTGGCCCCCAGTTGAAGCTCTACCTTAACCAGGGAACACACTGCAGGCCAAGCGTGGCCTTGCCGCGGCAGAATTGTGCCCACGGCGTGTCGCCTTTAGGTTGAGTCTTGGCATGGGGAAGACTCGACTTGCCACCTTTACGTGCAGCCCTGCTGCCTTTAGCTTGCCGCCCCTCACATGACACAAACCGTTCTGATCATCGATTTTGGCTCACAAGTGACGCAGCTGATCGCGCGCCGCCTGCGCGAGCAGGGCACCTATTGCGAAATCGTGCCGTTCCAATCCGCTGAGGCCTGGCTGAATAAGCACAAGCCGGCCGCCATCATTCTCTCAGGCTCCCCCGCCAGCACGACCGAAGCCGACGCCCCGCGCGCCCCGCAAGCGGTGTTCGAGATGGAACTCCCGGTGCTGGGCATCTGCTACGGCGAACAATTGCTGTGCGCCCAGCTCGGCGGCAAGGTCGAGGCAGGCCACCATCGCGAATTCGGCCGCGCGACGCTCGAGGTCACCGAAACCACGCCGCTGTTCGAAGGCGTCTGGCCCACGGGCGCCAAGGACGACGTGTGGATGAGCCACGGCGACCGTGTCACCGCATTGCCGCCGGGGTTCCGCGTGGTGGCGGTCAGCGCCAACGCACCCTTCGCCGCCATCGCCGACGAAGCGCGGAAATATTACGGCGTGCAGTTCCACCCCGAAGTCGCGCACACCCCGCGCGGCGGCGCGCTGCTCAAGGCCTTCACGCAAGGCATCGCCGGCGTCAAGCCCGACTGGACGATGCAATCGTTCCGCCGCACCATGATCGAGCGCATCAAGGCGCAGGTGGGCCGTGGCCGCGTCGTCTGCGGCCTGTCGGGCGGCGTGGACTCGTCTGTCGCCGCCGTCCTGATCCACGAGGCCATCGGCGAACAGCTGACCTGCATCTTTGTCGACACGGGTTTGATGCGGCACGGAGAGGCCGACGAAGTCGTGACGCTGTTCCGCGAGCACTACAACATTCCGCTGGTGCACGTGCAGGCCGAGGCACTGTTCCTCGAAAGCCTGGCCGGCGTCAGCGACCCCGAGACCAAGCGCAAACGCATCGGCGCCGCCTTCATCGAAGTCTTCGACGCCGAGGCAAAGAAGATCGGCAACGTCGAATTCCTCGCCCAGGGGACACTGTACCCCGACGTCATCGAAAGCGTCTCCTTCACCGGCGGCCCCAGCGCCACGATCAAATCGCATCACAATGTCGGCGGCCTGCCCGAGCACATGAAACTGAAACTCGTCGAACCATTGCGCGAACTCTTTAAAGACGAAGTGCGCGTGCTCGGTCGCGAACTTGGCCTGCCGCCGAGCTTCGTCGGGCGCCATCCTTTCCCAGGCCCAGGCCTCGCCATCCGCATCCCCGGCGAGATCACCCGCGAAAAACTCGAAATTTTGCGAAAGGCCGACGTCGTCTACCTCGACGAAATCCGCAAAGAAGGCCTCTACGACAAAATCTGGCAAGCCTTCGCCATCCTCCTCCCCGTGCGCACGGTTGGCGTGATGGGGGATGGGCGGACCTATGACTATGTCTGCGCGCTGCGTGCGGTGACGTCGACGGATGGCATGACGGCGGATAGCTATCCGTTCGAGCATGCGTTCCTGTCGAGGGTTGCGACGAGGATTATCAATGAGGTGAAGGGGATTAATCGGGTGGTTTATGATGTGACGTCAAAGCCTCCTGGGACGATTGAGTGGGAGTAGCGAGGCAGCAGATGGCGAAGCACCGGATCTACTCAGTCAGCGTTGTCAGCGTCTATCCCCACTACGTCGCCAAGGCGGAGAAGAAGGGGCGCGCGAAAGCGGAAGTCGATGAGATCATTCGCTGGCTGACCGGGCATACGCAAAAATCGCTCGAGGCGCAGCTAAAGAAGAAGTCGAATTTCGAGGACTTCTTTGCGCAGGCGCCGCAGCTCAATCCCGCGCGAGGTCTGATAACCGGGGTGGTCTGTGGTGTGCGCGTGGAAGATGTCGAAGAACCCACGATGCGGGAAATACGCTACCTAGACAAATTGATCGACGAACTCGCAAAAGGGAAATCGATGGAAAAGATCTTGCGGAGGTAGTGCGGCGTATTGGGGGCGGGGGTCGCCAGGCTAGCGTAGCGCGCGTTCCGAAAAGTGCCTATCGTGTGACATGAGGGAATTTGCCGGCACGACGGCAAGGGGCTGCAAGCTGACACGACGCCTCTCGGGAAAACTTTGCTGAACGGAACGCATTTCGATGAAATCCAGGCGCCGAAACCGGAAATCCGCGACCACGCCGCACAAGGAAACCAGGCTCTCGCGTACCCATGCGCCGGCTGATCTTTCGCCGCTGGACTGGCAACGCGGCTTGCGCCGCCAATTCGGCCGCGAGCAGGACTTCGGGCTTGAAAATCTGACCGGCGAACCGTTTTTCTCCGAGTTCCGGATCAGCAATCCCGTTTCGAATTCCAGTTATCGCGTGGCGATCCGCGGCTTGGGCCCGGGCGGCAATTTTTGTTCATGTCCCGATTACGCAACCAGCGAACTGGGCACCTGCAAGCACATCGAATTCACGCTCGGCCGCCTTGAGAAAAAGAGAGGCGCGAAGGCGGTATTTGCGCGGGGCTACCAGCCGGCATTTTCCGAACTGTATCTGCGCAACGACGGCAAGCGCAGCGTGCATTTCCGCGCCGGCACCGATTGCCCACCGGCGGTCCGCAAGTCTGCAGCGCAGTTATTCGATGTGAAACGCAATGGAATGCTGCCGGAGGAACGATTGGGCAATCTGGAGCATTTTCTTTCCGGGGTACACAAGAGTGGTCATGAGCTGCGCGCCTATGACGACGCGCTCGATTTTGTCGCTGGGCGGCGCGACGCAGAACAGCGGGCGCTTTTGCTGGGCAAAGTGTTCCCGCGCGGCGCCGCCGATCCCAAGTTGACCAATCTTCTCAAGGTACCAATGTATCCGTATCAGGCTGAGGGCGCCTTGTTTGCCGTGCGTGCTGGCCGTGCGCTGATCGGCGACGATATGGGCTTGGGTAAAACTATCCAGGCCATTGCTGCGGCGGAGATATTGGCACGGCATTTTGGCGTTTCGAAGGTGCTGGTGATCTGCCCGACTTCGCTCAAGTACCAGTGGCAGAGCGAGATTACGCGTTTCTCAGGCCGGCAAGGTGAAAAGGCCCCGCGGGTTCTCGCGGGTGGCCGGGCGCAGCGGCAGAAGGACTATGCCCAGGAAGACTTTTGCAAGATTACCAACTACGAAAAACTCAAACCCGATCTCGACTTGATCACCGCCTGGGCGCCCGATCTGGTGATCGTCGATGAAGCGCAACGGGTGAAAAACTGGAACACCATTGCCGCGCGGGCTTTGAAGCGCATCGATAGTCCCTACGCGATTGTGCTCACAGGAACGCCACTGGAAAACAAGCTGGAGGAATTGATTTCCATTGTCCAGTTCGTCGATCAGCACCGGCTGGGGCCAACCTGGAAACTCCTGCACGAACATCAGGTCAAGGACGAAGCGGGGCGCGTCACCGGTTATACCGGGCTTGAAAAGATTGGCCAAACGCTGGCGCCGGTTATGATCCGCCGCCGCAAGTCTGAAGTTCTGAAGCAACTGCCCAGCCGGACCGACCAGAATCTGCTGGTGCCCATGACTGAAATGCAGATGCTGTATCATCAAGAAAACGCCGACATAGTGGCGAGTATCGTGAAACGCTGGCGCAGGACCGGATTTATTTCCGACATGGATCAGCGGCGGCTTACATGTGCGCTGCAAAACATGCGTATGTCGTGCAACAGCACATATCTGCTTGACCAGGAAACCGACCACGGCGTCAAGGCCGACGAGTTGGCCTCGTTGTTCGACGACTTGTTTGTGCAGCCTGAGGCCAAGGCGGTGGTATTTTCGCAATGGACGCGAACGCAAGACATTGTCATCCGTCGTCTCGACGCACGCGACGTCGGTTACGTCAGCTTCCATGGCGGCGTGCCGTCGGAAAAACGGCTGGCACTGGTTGAGCGGTTTCGTGACGACCCGGACTGCCGCGTGTTCCTGTCCACCGATGCGGGCAGCACGGGTCTCAATCTTCAACACGCTTCGACCCTGATCAACATGGACTTGCCTTGGAATCCCGCAATCCTCGAGCAGCGCATCGCGCGCATTCATCGTATGGGCCAGAAGCGACCGGTGCAGGTCATCAATTTCGTGTCAAAAGGCACCATCGAAGAGGGCATGCTTTCGGTGCTGGCGTTCAAGCGCTCCTTGTCGGCAGGAATTCTTGACGGCGGTACAGGCGAGATATCGTTTGGCGGGTCGCGTCTCAACCGCTTCATGAAGGACGTGGAAAACGTCACCGGCAGCATGGGCGAGGGCGAAGCAATGGCGCCTGCCGAGGAAGCGGGGAATATTGTGGCCGCGAACGGTGCCGGATCTGCGGAAGATACGGTTGCGAACATCGGCTCTGGAGGGATGGCGACCGCGCCACGCGACTCCGGTTCCGATCCGTGGCAAACCTTGCTGCAAATTGGTTCACAGTTCGTCGCCGCACTCGCGTCGGCTGACCATCCCGGCGCTCCGGCGCATCCATGGATCGAGCGCGATCCGGCCACCGGGGCGCAAAACCTCAAAGTGCCACTGCCACCGCCGGAAACCGCCAGACAGCTTGCCAACGCTCTTTCGGCCCTCGCCGACAGCTTGCGGAGCAGGGGTGGGTGATGGATCAAAGCTGATAGGCCGTGCGTCCCAAAAAATATTATTGCTTGCTTGCACCCCAAAAAAGCGCCTTATTATCGGCGACCTTTCCGACGAACTGCAGCTGTACCCACAAATCAGTTGGCATGACCGGAGCGCAGAAATTGTCTCAGAGCCGTGACGGGAACCTTGAGGCGCCGATTTCGGCGGACGAGCTGGCGTTGCTCCGCGCCCGGCTGGCTGAGGCGGAAAACACGATACGCATCGGCGGTTCGGGCGAGCGCGACACCACCGAGCGCAAGCTGGCCGAAGTGGCGCTGCGTGAGATCGAACAGCGCATGCGCCTCGCCACTGAGGCGACGGGCGTAGGCATATGGGAATGGAATATCCTTACCAACCGGATTCGTTGGGACGCTCAGATGTTCCGCCTTTATGGCGTCGAGCCGGCTCCGGATGGAATTGTCCCCTACGAGGCCTGGAGCGGGGCTGTATTGCCGGAAGAGTTGTCTGCGCAGGAAGCGATGATGGACGACGTCATTCGCAACGGCGGGGTCGGCCATCGCGAATTCCACATCCGAAGGGTCGATGATAATCAGGTGCGATACCTTCGCGCCGTAGAGACTGTCCGTACAAACGCCGCTGGAAAAGTGGAGTGGGTGCTGGGCACAAACCTCGACATTACAGAAACAAAGCGGGCCGAGAAGGCGCTGGCGGAACGCGAGGCGCAGCTTCGTGTGGCGCTGGCGTCCGCCCATGCGGGCGTCTGGTCATGGACATGCGATACCGGAAAACTCGTCTGGTCGCCGGAGTGTTTTGTGCTTTACGGACTCGACCCGGCTGTCAAGCAGCCCACCGTTGCCGCTTGGCAAAAGATGCTGCATCCCGATGACGCGACGGCCGTGATCAACGCCGTCGAAGCGACGGTAGAGGGGACATCGCCCGAGTATCGGGAAGAGTTTCGAATCATCGGTGCGGACGGTCAGGAGCGATGGCTGCTCGCGGTCGGAAACGTTCAGCGCGATGCAGACGGAAAACCGCTCGCATTGTCCGGTATCAATCTCGACATCACCGAACGCAAGAGACAGGAAGTGAACACACACCTGCTCATGAAGGAGGTCAACCACCGGGCCAAGAATATGCTAACCGTCGTCCAGGCCATTGCGCGGCAAACCGCAGTCGCGAAGCCCGAGGACTTTTTCGAGCACTTCAGCAGTCGCGTGCAGTCATTGGCTTCAAACCAGGACCTGCTGGTCAAAAATGATTGGAATGCCGTGCCAATCGAGGACCTCGTCCGTACCCAGCTTGCGCCATTCGTCGAACCGGGGAACGCGCGTGTCTCGCTCATGGGTCCAGCGTTGAAGATCACGACCTCCGCGTCGCAAGCGATCAGCATGGCCTTGCACGAGCTTGCCACCAACGCGGCCAAGTATGGCGCACTATCGAAAGACAAAGGGCGCCTCGAGATTGCGTGGAGTGTATACGCGAGCGAAGGGGAACCGGCGCAGTTCACGATGAGCTGGGTCGAAACAGGCGGACCGAAAGTTGTCAAGCCGGCGCAAAGAGGCTTCGGATCGACGGTGATCGACCGCATGGTCAAAGCGAGCTTTGGCTGCGATGTCACGATCAAGTTCGCGCCGGCCGGTTTTCAGTGGCGCATCGTTTGTCCAGCCGGTGGGCTGCTTGAAGGCGAACATCAGGCAGCGACGGGCAGCAAAGGTGCGAAGCCGGTCAAGCGGCCCGCTCCTGGCCGTTCGCGCGTGCTTGTCGTCGAGGACGAAGCGTTGATCGCGATGGAAATTGCCGCGATCGTGTCGGACGCGGGCTTCGCAGTTCTGGGGCCGGTCAGTACAGTCCAACAGGCGCTCGCCTTGATCAAGAATACCGGCTGCACTTTCGCCGTGCTCGACACCAACCTCGGAACCGAGACCGCCGAGCCGGTCGCCCTCCAGCTTCGCGCTGCGGGGATTCCGTTCGTGGTCGTTTCCGGATACTCGCGTGAACAGCAGCCTGCAGGCATGCGGGATGCGACGCTGCTCGGCAAGCCACTGGACGCACGTAGTTTAGTGGCCGAAATCAGGCGCGTGCATTAACTCACGCGTTCGTAACAGCCGGCTTCCCTCTGTGCGGAACAACCCGTTGCAGTGCTGCTCGCCCTGCCGCAGCACATAGTCTTGCGAACGTCTGCAATTCGCGCGGAAGACGTGTTCATCGGGCACCCGGGACGGGTCAGGATAAAGCGTGAGCGTAAGCGCGCGCATCTCAAGTCTCCCGTTTACGAGTCGCGTGAAGTGTAGCACACCAAGCAGGCTGAGAATCATTCTCTCTGATTTTCGCCACAATGTTTTCATAATTCGCCCGTGTTCTTGGCATCACTTTCGACGCTCAGACTTGAACCAAAAGGAAACCGCATGACGCTCGATACTTCTAAAGCCGTGGTGATATTGGGTGTGTTGCTGGCGCTCGGCATGTCGTCGGCGGCGTTCATTTTCGGCATTCAGGCCAAGCACATCGGCTCAGGCAAGCAAAGCATCGCCGTCAAAGGCCTGGCAGAGAAGCCGGTAACGGCGGACTACGCCGAATGGAGCGTCGGCCTGCGCGTGCAAGGGACCACATTCGCCGACGCGCTGGCAAAGCTGCGCAAGGAGCGCCCGGCGCTCGACACCTTCCTCGGGACCCAGGGTTTTGCGGCGGACGCGATGAAGAGCGGCAAAGAGAGCGTCACCCCGAATATGGTCGATGAAGAATTGCCGGGCGGACGTACGCGTTCGGTGCAGCGCGGCTTCAATGCCGCCCAAGACGTACTCATCACCAGCAAAAACTTGCCGGGCGTCGAAGCGGCACACAAAGCAATTCTGCAATTCGAGGGCGAGGGTCATCCGGTACGCTTTGAGGATCCATCGTTCCTGGTCTCGAACCTGGAGGATATCAAGATGTCGCTGATCGGCGCTGCCACGCAAAACGCTCAAAAGCGCGCACTGGAATTCGCCCGGAACGGCAACGCCACAGTGGGCGCAATGCGCTCGGCCTCACAAGGGGCGTTCTACATCCTGCCGGCGGGCGCCAGCATCGACTCCAGCGATTACGGCTACGGCGGCACCTACGACAAAAGCACAATCTCAAAGACAGCGCGCGTGGTGGTCACGATCGAATACAACATCGAGCGGTAAAGTGCCCTAGGAGCGCCGGCATCCTGCCGGCACTTTGCTGACCTGAAGAAAGCAGAGTCGGCTGGAAGCGGTTGATTTCTGGCCTTGCAAGTTGCAGGAAAAATGATATCATCGATATCATAGTGTTCAGGAGAGTTTTATGGCTGATTTGCTGGTACGCGGTGTCGAGGACGAGCTGGTTCGGGCGCTGAAAGAGCGGGCAGGCGCCCATGGGCGCAGCGCCGAAGCGGAACATCGGCAGATCCTGGCAGCGGCCCTTATGCGTCCCCGAAGGCGAAGCTTCGCCGAGGTGCTGGCCTCAATTCCCGAGGTCGGCGTCGATGCGGATTTCGAACGGGTCGGTTCCGCAAGGGCAGCACCACGTGTATTTGATTGACACCAATGTTGTGAGCGAGGCCCGGAAAAAGGCAAACGCAAATTCCGGTGTGGCAGATTTTTTCGCTCATGCCTCCGCTGCGGACGAGCCTATGTACCTGTCGTCTGTTTCAGTTGGCGAACTGCGCCGGGGCGTCGAGCTCATTCGCCATCGGGGTGATGCATCTCAAGCAAACTTGCTCGAGGTTTGGCTGACAATAGTGCTGGAGCAATTCGGGGACAACATCTTGGCCTTCGATGCAAATACGGCCCAGGTTTGGGGGCGCCTGCGTGTCCCGCGCGCCGACCACGAACTCGACAAGCAGATCGCAGCCATCGCCCTGGTGAACGATTTGACGATTGTGACCCGCAACACGGCCGATTTCGACGGGACCGGTGTGCGGCTTTTGAACCCCTTCCGGTAACGTGCAGTTGGATTTCGATCACCGAATTTCTGAGGTCTGTTGATGTCACTTCCACCGCTTCCGCCGCAACATCTCGACACGCCTTGGCCCACGCAGAATTGGCCGGTGGGCGAACTCCGCCACGTCGATAGCACCGCCTTCGATGCTCTCGTCGCCGAAGCATTCGCGCCCAAGATGACGGCGACGCTGGGTGAAACGCATGCGCTGCTCATCGTGCAGGCCGGGCGCATCACGTTTGAGCGCTATGGCGAAGGCTTTGACGCCGCGAGCACGCATCATTCCTGGTCCAAGGCCAAGAGCATCACGCAGGCGCTGGTAGGCTTGCTGGCAAAGGACGGCAAGCTTGACATTCACGCGCCGGCCGATGTTCCGGAATGGGCAGGCGATGCGCGCTCGGCGATTACGCTCGATCAACTGCTGCGCATGTCGAGCGGGCTCAAATTCAGCGAGGACTACGCGCCCAGTGGCGGCTCGTCCGACGTGATTGCGATGCTCTTTCAGGAAGGCAAGGACGACGTCGCGGCCTATGCCGCGGCGCAGCCGTTGGAGCACGCGCCGGGGACATATTGGTCCTATGCCAGTGGCACGACAAACATTGTCAGCCGGATCGCCTCGCGGGCGCTCGACGCCTATGGCCCCGATTTCGAGCGCTTCATGCGAGAGCGGCTGTTCCAGCCGCTGGGCATCACCTCGGCCATTCCGAAGTTCGACAAGGCGGGCACCTTCATCGGCTCGAGCTATTGTTTCATGAGCGCGCGCGATTTTGCCCGCTTCGGTTTGCTCTATTTGCGCGACGGCGTGTGGGAGGGGCGGCGCCTTTTGCCGGAAAGTTGGGTCGACTACGCGCGCCGGCCCACGTTCCAGCAGGCGGGCGTGGACAGCAATCGTTATGGTGCGCATTGGTGGCTGGACTTCGCTGGCCCAGGCTCGTTTTCCGCCAACGGCTATGAGGGCCAATACACACTCATAGCACCCGGCCGCGACCTCATCATCGTGCGTCACGGCGCGACGCCGCTGGCGATGAAGGACAATCTGAAGGCATGGATGGGCAACCTCGCAGCGTGTTTCGGATAGGCACAAACGCACGGACCAGCATTCCCGAGCGGTAATAATCGGCGCTTTTCGGCTGGTTCCATTGAAATATTTCCCGAGCGGGAAATGCCTTTAGACAACATTCAGAAATCCACTGTATATTCCCGTTCGGTAAATATGATGCCCAAGCGACCGCCTACGCCCGCCGAGATCGGCGACATTGTTCGTACAACCCGCAAGTCTGCGGGCTTGCGCCAGGACGAACTTGCCGGTGCCGCGGGTGTGGGCCTGCGCTTTATCGTCGATTTGGAAGCGGGCAAACCGACGGCGCAAATCGGCAAGACGTTGCAAGTGCTCGCCGCGCTGGGATGTTCATTCGAGATCACGGCGCCGCCCAAGTCTCGGGACAAGGCGACATAATGCCGGTGCGCGCGCTGGATGTCTGGTGGAACAGCCGCCTGGTGGGTCAGCTCACGCAAAACCGCCATGGCGAGTTGGGCTTTGCCTATGCGCCGGAGTGGCTGGCACTTCCCGATGCCCCACCTTTGTCGGCCTCTCTGCCAAAACGCGGGGACACCTATAATCGTCGCGAGTGCCGCCCGTTTTTCGGCGGGCTTTTGCCGGAAGAGCGCCAGCGCGATGCGGCAGCGCAAGCTCTCGGCGTTTCACCCGGCAATGATTTCGCGCTGCTCGACCGGCTTGGTGGCGATGTCGCCGGAGCGCTCCAGCTTTTGCCACCCGGCGAGAGGCCATCCGCGCCTGACCTCAATCAGCGCGCGATCCCGCTCGATGAGGCGGGACTCATCTCGGTGCTGGACGCGTTGCCGCTGCGCCCGTTGCTCGCTGGAGAGGCGGGGTTGCGGTTGTCGCTTGCCGGCGCGCAATCGAAAGTGCCGGTGGTTCTGGTTAGCGGCGCCGTCGCACTGCCTGCGCCGGGCCAGCCGACCACGCATATTCTCAAGCCCCCGATCGCCCGCTTCGCGGCCACGACTGAGAACGAAGCCTTTGTCATGCGCCTCGCCGCAGCCGCCGGTCTCGACGTCGCGCTGGTTGAACCGCGCATTGTGCGGCAGCGCCCTTTTCTGCTCGTTCAACGCTATGACAGGTCGCGCGACGGCGACGGTGGCGTGTGCCGTATTCATCAAGAAGACTTCTGCCAGGCGCTGGGCGTACCGGCTGAAACCAAATATGCGAGCGAAGGCGGCCCCAATTTCAAGGATTGCTTCGAACTGCTCCGCCGAGTCGCCGCCAGACCTGCGGTCGATGTGTTGAAGCTACTCGATGCCGTGATATTCAATCTGATCGCCGGGAACGCCGACGCGCACGGAAAAAACTTCTCGATCCTTTACGAAGCGCAGGGCGCACGTCTGGCGCCGCTCTATGATCTGCTGGCGACGGTGGCCTATCCCGAACTCTCGCCGAAGCTTGCCATGAAGATCGGCAAACGCGCTACGCTGGGCGAGATGGACGCAAAGGGCTGGGCCGCCTTTGCCGCCGGCGCCGGGATGGGCGTGCCGCTGATCAGGCGTCGCGTTTCCGAGATCAGCCAAAGCGTCATGGCGCAGGCAAAAGACGTGGCAGGCACGCTGATGTACCCCGGCCTTGACGCCGCCGCGCTCTCGCGATTTGCCGCAATGACCATAGATCGCGCCGCGCAATGCGCGGTCACGGTGCAAAGAGCGCCTGACTAAAGTGCCCCCGGAAATCTTCCCCGCGCTTCCCAGTGAACTCATCCCGTCGCGCCGAACGCGCTGCGCAGTCTGAGCACCAAGTTATCCAGCGCGTAGGGTTTAGCCAGAAAGTTCACGCGGGAATCCAGCACCCCATCCTCGACCGCATCGCCGACGTAGCCCGAGGTGTAGAGAACCTTGAGATCGGGCCGCCGTCTCAGAGCCTCATTGGCGAGGTCGCGCCCGTTCATGCCCGGCATCATGATATCGGTGAAGAGACAGCCGATCTCCGGATGGGCATCGAGCAGGAGCAAAGATTCATTGCCGCTCGCGGCGTGAATGACCTTGTATCCCAGCTCGCTCAAGCTCGCCACCGTCACTTCGCGCAAGCGATCCTCGTCCTCGACAACCAGGATGACGCCGCAACTCTTGTCCGCACGCAACTGACCCGGTTCGGCCGGCGCCGGGCGTGCCGGGCGATCATCCTCGCCAAAATAGCGCGGGAAATGATGCACAGCTTGCGGGGACACCGTCAATCATGTTCGACGCGGTAGCCTTGGTGCTATCGCCCGAGGGCGCGCAGGCGCTTGCGAAAGACGCCGCCGCCGTTCAGTTCGTGATGGATGCGTTCGGACACCTCAAGGCCATCGGCGCCAGCGACGGCGCCAAGGCGCTGCTCGACAAGGCCGGCGTCAAGGCGGACGACGGCGTCACCGGTTTGGGCAAAGACTTCATCACAGCGGCCGCCCGGCGATTTTTCGAACGCGAACCCCAAGTGCGACCCCTCGCCTGAAACCTCAACCCCGCGCCACCAAATCCTTACTGTACGTCCGCGACGACAGCCAAAAGCATGCGGCGGCGGGGATGAAGAACAGCGCCGTCACCGCCATCGACTGGCGCAGACCCTCGCCGTAGGCGGCCGTGCAGATTGCCCTCTGTGCTTCGGGCATTTGGGCGAGCAGGTCTTTCGAGCGGCACATTTCGTTGGTGAGCGTGCCCTCCATGCCGTGCTGGGCGAGTTGCATACTCATGAACATGTCGCTGAGCCAGCCCACGATCAGAGGGCCCAGTCCGTTGCCGATGAGGGCCACAATCAAAAGCAGGATCGCAATCGCCGAAGCGCGCGAGCGCGTCGACACGACGCCTTGGCCGATCGTGTATTGCGCGCCCAGATAGGTGAAGTGCAGGGTTGCAGCGATGCCCCACAAGACCAGCCCAACGTCGAAGATGCGTGCCGTGGGCGTGAAAAAGCCCAGCAGGTAGAAGGGGATCGACAACAAAAGGCCCAAGGCCGGAAGCCAGGCGACCGCCGTGGGATAGCGCGGCGATAGTTTCTCCGTCGCATAGCCGCCGATGAAAGTGCCGGCCGCCGCGCATAGCGACAGTGGCACACCAAACTCCAGGGCGAATTGGCCGGGGCTGATGCCGTGGATGCGCTGGGCCATGGGCGCTTGAAAGCCTGCCAGGCCGTAGCCGACGAGCGCGGTGAGGGCGGCCCCCAGCGCCATGACCCAAAAGGTGGGTTTGGAGGAGAGCTCGCGCAATGTTTCGCGAAGGCCGGCGCCGGCGCGGCGCTCCATCGCCGGCGGATCGGAAAAGCCGCGCGGCGGTTCCTTGATGGTGAAAAGCACGATGAGCGCCACGATCAGCCCCGGCGCGCCGATGACGACGAACGCAACGCGCCAGCCCTCGACGTCGGCCCAGTTGATGGGGAAGAGAGCCGCCATACCGTAGGTTTGCAACCACTGCTCGACAGCCGTGCCGCTAAGGCCGGTCGCGATCGGGCCGCCGAAGGCGTTGGCCAAGGCGGCGCCGATGGTGACGCCCATGGCATAGATGCCCAGTGCGTTGGCGCGGCTGCCCGGTTTGAAATAGTCGCCGATGATCGAGTTCGCCGGCGGCGTGCAGCCGGCCTCGCCGATGGCAACACCGATGCGCGCGACCAGCAGGAACATGAAGCTGGTGG
>Ga0163151_10000514_pt1 | contig 67621 bp, 61 predicted proteins | sample OliLakLV19MP5IB2_FD_145596 | JGI IMG/M metagenome (GOLD analysis project Ga0163151, IMG submission 145596) | Freshwater microbial mat bacterial communities from Lake Vanda, McMurdo Dry Valleys, Antarctica - Oligotrophic Lake LV.19.MP5.IB-2 | ecosystem: Environmental > Aquatic > Freshwater >... | reverse complement strand
CCACGTTGGAACCCTCATACGTGCTCCGCGCATTGGGAGTTGGGACGGAGTTGGCACACTCTTCGATCCGCTTCGGTCTGGGCCGTTTCAACACGGACGATGAGATCGACTATACGATCAAGAAGGTAATCGAGATCGTGACCAAGTTGCGCGAAATGTCCCCGCTATACGAGATGGCAAAAGAAGGCGTCGATTTGAAATCAGTCCAATGGGCTGCCCACTGACCCGGATAGTCAAGAGGAGGATGAACCATGGCCTACAGTGAGAAAGTTGTCGATCATTTCAATAACCCCCGCAATATGGGGAGCTTCAAGAAGGACGAAGAAGGCGTCGGCACCGGCATGGTCGGAGCCCCGGAATGCGGCGACGTGATGAAGCTCCAGATCAAGGTGCAGAACGATATGATCGTGGACGCGAAGTTCAAAACCTTCGGCTGCGGGTCCGCGATCGCCAGCTCAAGCCTCGCCACAGAATGGCTGAAGGGCAAGACGATCGAAGAAGCCCAAAAGATCAAGAACACCGACATCGTACAGGAGCTGAACCTGCCGCCGGTGAAAATCCATTGCTCCGTGCTCGCCGAGGATGCGATCAAGGCCGCCCTCGCGGACTACCAGAAGAAAGCCGATGGAGCCCTGGCCGACGCGAAGTAACGTGAACGAAGGGAGTGTGCCAATGGACACAACAAACGCAGAAATTCAAGCGCCGGTGATTTCACTCAGCGAGGCGGCACTGAAGGAAGTCAAGCGCCTCATCAATGTGCAGGGCCTCACCGAAGGGGGGCTCCGCCTCGGCGTGAAGGGCGGCGGCTGCTCCGGCCTCAGCTACACGATCAACTTCGACGAAAAGATCGGCCAGCACGACCAAGTCCATGACTTCGACGGTGTGAAAGTCATTGTCGACGCCAAGAGCGCCATCTATCTTCAGGGCACACAGTTGGACTTCCAAAAAGACCTCATGGGCGGAAACTTCAAATTCGTCAATCCAAATGCCGACAAGACCTGCGGCTGTGGAGAATCCTTCTCGGCATAACGGCTGTCAACAGAGCATTGCGACCGTCCAGGGGCATGGCAGGCTGCCATGCCCGTCTTGTCAGAATAGGTAGCGGGATGGACCATCAGCACACCCATAGCTCAAGCCCTCGAGAGCTACAGATGGCTCGCAGCATGTGCTGGCACTGCCAATCGGAAATATCCGGTGAGTACTTCTGCGACCGATGCGTCAAGGTCCAGCCGGTGTCGAAAGAACTCGATTACTTCACCTGCATGGGCTTCCCCCGTCGCCTCATGATCGACCAGCACCAGCTGGAAACCAAATTCTACGAACTGAGCCGCGCATTCCATCCTGATTTCTATCAGAACAAGAGCGCTGCCGAGCAGACCATCAGCCTCGGCAATTCAGCGATGTTGAATACCGCGTACCGGACGCTTCGTGACCCAATCGAACGAGCGGAGTATCTTCTCGATCTTGAAGCAGGGTCGGTAAAACAGATTCGAAATTCTCCTCCCGCCGACCTCTTCGAAGAGATTCTTGAACTGCAAGACACATTGAATGAGTACCGAGCTGCCGAGCGGACATCAGGCACCGAGTCAACGCTCCGCACGAAGCTCCAATCGGAACGGAGTACGCTCGAACGGCGGCAACATGACATGGAGGCCGCTCTGCAGCAGCTCTTTGTTCAGTGGGACGCACTCCAAGATCGCGAAGAGGCCACCGACCAAGCAAGAGCCGAGCGCAACCGTATCCTCAAGCAAATGCGCGAAAGTCTCTCCAACCGCACCTACGTCAAAAATATCGTGAACGATCTCATCTCAACCATCGGATAATCACCGCCATGGCTCGTATCGTCGGAATTGACCTCGGCACGACCAATTCATTGGTCGCCTATATGGACATGGGAACCCCGCGCGTGATCGCGGGGCGGAATGAGCGTAATATGGTGCCCTCCGTCGTGGCCATGACCGACAACGGACTCATCGTCGGCGACCCCGCCAAAGAACATCTGACCCGCAATCCCGCCCGCACGGTCTATTCCGTGAAGCGATTCATGGGAAAGAGCCTGGAGGACGTACAGGGCGAACTGACGTACTTCCCCTATACATTAACGGAACAGGGCGGGGTGATCCGCTTCAAACTCGGCGAAAAAACCTATTCGCCTCCGCAGATTTCAGCCATGATTCTCAAAGAGCTGAAACTCAGGGCCGAAACGCACTTGGGTGAGAGTATCACCAAGGCTGTCATCACCGTCCCCGCTTATTTCAATGATAGCCAGCGGCAAGCTACCAAGGATGCCGGCATGATCGCCGGTCTTGAGGTGCTGCGTATCATCAACGAACCGACCGCTGCCTCGCTCGCCTACGGGCTCCAAGAAAAGACCCAAGGCACCATCGCCGTCTACGATCTTGGAGGCGGCACGTTCGATTTTTCGATTCTGAAGCTCAAGAACGGAATTTTCGAAGTCTTGGCCACCAACGGCGACACGCATCTGGGAGGGGACGACTTCGACCGGCTGATCGCCGACCTGCTCATAAAAGAAGTGCGCGAACGACATGGCCTCGATCTCCACGCCTATCCCGACCATATGCAGGCCGTCCGCTTGGAAGCCGAGCGCACCAAGATTCGGCTTTCCGATGTACCGAAAACGATGGCAACGCTCGACCTGCCGGACGGCAAGGGTAGATTTACAAGAGAGCTGACGAGAGATCAGCTTGAATCCCTGACGATGGGCCTGATCGAACGCACGCTGGCGCCCTGCCGCAACGCGCTCAAAGACGCAGAACTCACTCCCGATCGCATCGACGAAGTGGTGCTTGTCGGCGGGTCCACACGCATGCCGCTCGTTCGGCAACGTGTCCAGGAGTTATTCGGGAAGACCCCGCACTGCGAACTGAATCCAGACGAAGTTGTGGCCCTCGGCGCGGCCGTGCAGGCCGATATTTTGAGCGGCGGCACCACCGACATGCTGTTGCTGGACGTCACCCCGTTATCGCTCGGCATCGAAACGATGGGCGGCGTGATGAGCAGTGTGATTCGGAGAAATACAACCATTCCGGCTAGCGCAAAAGAGATGTTCACGACTTATGTCGACGGCCAGACCGGCGTGGACATTCACATTCTCCAAGGCGAACGCGAGCTCGCGAAAGATAATCGAAGCCTGGCGCGATTCAGACTCAAGGTGCCCCCCTTGCCCGCCGGTGTGCCACGAATCGAAGTCACGTTCTTGATTGACGCAAACGGCATTCTCAATGTACTGGCGAAGGACATGCGGACGGGACAAAGCCAATCTATCGAGGTCAAGCCGTCCTACGGTTTGTCGGACAGTGAAGTGGAGCACATGATCGAAGATTCATTCAAGTTTGCCGCGGATGATGTCTCCGCCCGCAAGTTGATCGAAGCGCGACTGGATGCCGATGCATTGATTACGACGACGGAGAAATCCCTCCTGGAGGGAGGCCATCTCATCGCATCAGACCACATTGCCGCCACTCGTGCCGCACTGGTAGCGTTGACCGCTGCCAAGGACGGCACAGATCCGCGCGCCATCCGCGCACGGATGGCGGACCTTGAGCAAGCCGCACAGCTTCTGACCGTCACACTCTTGAACGATTCGCTCACGAAGGGGCTGCAGGGGAAAAAGGTCTCTGAGGTCATGTAGCAACGGTCCCGTACCGATGCCATGATCGGCATAGAACGGGAACATGAGGAGTGGATATGGATCTGAAGTGGCAGGATACTGAGGATATTGCGATCCGTTTAGTCGAAGAACATCCGGAATCGGACCCCCTCACCGTTCGATTCACCGACATGCATGCCTGGATCGTGGCACTCACAGACTTCAAGGATGACCCCAAGAAATCGAACGAGAAAATCCTCGAAGCGATCCAGATGGCTTGGCACGAAGAGTATCAGGACTCGAAGGCCTGATTCGTTGCCCCCCTCCTCCAAGTAATACTGAAGTCCGTCGGCCTCAATAGTGTTTCCTCCGTCTGCGAGCAGCCTACCGTCTGCAACTCATTGTAATGCTGGTTTAAATTAGCGTGAGGCGAGGCGACTGGCGAGGGAGTGGCTCCCTCTGCGAGCCAGGTCCTCCCCCTCCCTTTGGGGCATTGTGGAACAGAGAGAGTTCAGGATAAATAAGGCTAACTTCTCAATCGAACTGGAGCCTTTCCGATGTCCAATGTCTTGAACTTGAGTGCGCATACGAGCGACGAAGAATTGCAACACATCACGAACTTATTGCTCTTTCACTTCGTTGAGCAAAACGGCGGACAGATTCAATTTAAGCTGGAAGATGCCCACCGAGTTCGCGAAAGCCTGACAACCAAGATGATCCAAATGCAGGTGGGAAACGAAGTGCGATTGCGCATCATTGATCGCCTGCCGGAGCTACAGTAGCCCAGCCCCTTAATTTCGATAACCCTTACCACGTATCTTTCATCTAGATTGATGATTGGAACCACACGTTGACCCTCATTGCTTTTGAGCGATAGACTCCACGCGCAAATGCTTGTCCTTTGATTTCGGATCAATTCGTGGCAATGCAAGGAGGATTTCTCATGCCAGACATGGCATCTATTTCAGTCGTCCTCAGCAGCATAAAGACCGCAACCGACATCGTAAAGCTTCTCCGGGAGACGGATGTCTCTCTGGAAAAGGCTGAAACCAAACTCAAGCTGGCAGAGCTGGTAGGGGCCTTGGCTGACGCCAAACTTGAGTTGGCCGAAGTGCAAAATCTTCTTCTGGATAAAGACAAGAAGATCATGACTCTAGAGCAAACACTACACACGAGAACAAATGTTCTATGGGAGTCACCCTGGTACTGGTGCGTGGACGGAGGGAAGAAGGATGGCCCGTTTTGCCAACAGTGCTATGACAAGGAATTCAAGCTTATTAGGCTGCAAGATTACAGAAATGGTTATTGGGGGTGTTTGAGCTGTAAGAATAGTTATGATCCTGGGAGAGGCGGAACTGGTATCGTCCGAGCGGAAACAGAATATTTCTAGTTACGCATTATGAGTTATCGTGCCTGTGGGACGACTGATGTAAGTATCCTCAATCTTAATGTTACAGATCTCATTACATATCGCCATCCCCGACTCCGAAATCGACATCCATGCGATGCGCTCTCAGGGTGCCGGCGGGCAGAACGTGAACAAGGTCTCGTCTGCCATTCATTTGCAGTTCGATGTTGTTGCATCGTCGTTGCCGCCGTTTTATAAAGAAGAGTTGTTGAAATTGAAGGACCATCGCATCTCTGAAGAGGGTGTGATTACCATCAAGGCTCAGCAGTATCGAAGCCAGGAACGGAATCGAGAGGATGCACTCACTCGGCTGAGCGAACTCATTCAAAGTGTGGCCATCCCCCGCAAGAAGCGCAGAGCCACGAAGCCGACGAAGGGTTCGAAGCAACGGCGGTTGGAGAGTAAGACAAAGCGAGGCCGGTTAAAGACGCTGCGGGGCACTCTGGATGAATAACACGAGCAGCGTCGCTCGTATCTCATCTCTCGCAGGACAAATCCTGCGCTTCACGAGATACGTTTCACATCATTCGACCGACGCCAGCGACCCCAGAATATGGTACCCGCCATCAACATAGATCACCTCTCCGGTAATGCCACGTCCTAGCGGACTGACCAAAAATAACGCCGTGTCGCCGACTTCGCCTTGTTCCGTTGCGCGCCGAAGCGGAGCGAACTGTCGGTGGTGATCCACCATCTTGCTGATTCCGGAGACGCCTCGAGCAGCGAGCGTCTTAATCGGGCCGGCTGAAATAGCATTCACGCGAATGTTCTTAGGACCGAGGTCGTGGGCCAGATAGCGGACGGTGGCCTCGAGCGCGGCCTTGGCAACCCCCATGACGTTGTAATGCGGCACGACCCGTTCCGCGCCGAGGTAGGTGAGTGTGACGACAGAGCCTCCATTGCTCATTAACGGCAGTGCCGCTTTTGTCACGGCAACGAGTGAATAGGCGCTCACGTCGAGTGCCGTGGCAAACCCTTGCCGCGTGGTATTCACGAACTGGCCGGTGAGTTCTTCGCGTGGGGCAAAGGCGACGGAATGGACGAGAAAGTCGAGCATGCCAAACTCCTTCTGAACCTGCTCCATTAACGCCGCAATCTCGGCATCGTTCCCCACATCGCAGGGAAAGGCTTTCGCGCCCGGCATGCTGGCAACAAGTTCCTCGACGTTTTCCCTCAGTCGCTCGTTCTGATAGTTGAAGATAAGCTGCGCCCCTTGGCCTGCCGCCGATTGGGCAATGGCCCAGGCGATGCTGTGCTTATTCGCCACGCCGATGATGAGTCCATTTTTACCGTCCAGTAACATGGTGTGCCCCTGTATAGGATGGTGAATAGTCTAATCGTGAATCTCATGAAGCGCACAGTAGAGCAAGAGACCAATGCGCGTCATGCTTGGGCGGTGAAGATAGCACGATTTAATGCGTGGCGCTAGGAAGAGAGTGAGGGGGAGGACTAGTTTGCCTTGGCAGCATTCGCTTTGAGCTGCGCCAACACTCGTGCCGCTTCAGGGGTGAAGTCACCCAGCTGCTGGGCTTGAGCAAGATCCAGCGCCTCGGATGCGAGCAAGAGAGCCTCACCATGGCGACCGTTCTCACAATAGCTCTCAGCCAGGCTGAGCCTCGCGTTGACAGACTGCGGTCCCTTCTGGAGTACGTACCGGAGAATATTCTCGCCCTTTTCCCTGTCTCCCCCGAGCAAAAAAGGAAGTCTGACCAGGAAGGCCCCCTTGGCCGATAAAGCATCAAGATGATCAGGTGCGAGCTCCAGTGTCCGGTCAAGCTCTTTCATCATGCGGCGGAAACCCATGACCGATGTGATGCTCAGTTCCCCATCGATCCTCATTAACTCGCCCAAGTTACAGAACAGGGCAAAGTGCGCGTCGGCCGATCGATCGTCCAAGGCCACAGCTTGTTCCCCCAAAATCTGGCCTTTCTCGAAATGGCCGATTCGGCTGGTACGGTCTTGAGTGACACGACCTTCATAGCATTCTTTCATTGCCCCGTGACTCAATAACGGGGATGATTGTTGCGCCAGGAGGACAGTGGGACTTGCTAAAAGGCAACAGGTGAACAGACCAAGCAATGTGTGCTTCATTTTCCTCTACCAGTTAAAGGGGAACCGATAGGCGGGACTGCTCGATACAGCAATCCCAAGAACAAATTCAGAACGGCGTGTATATCATAACTAGTGAGAAATTTACTACAGCTGACTCAGGCGCTCTACCACGATCGTCCCCTTGGTCGCATCTCGATCGGGTTTGTGTGTCGCCTTGCGCAGCGCGCGGAACGCCATGAGCATCGCTCGATATGAATAATAGGCATTCCGACCGCTGGGATTCGGCAGGACAAAAACAGGGCGGTCGGCCAAGGTCTTGACTTGCAGCCCGAGGCTGATTTGTCCGCTCCGGTATTCGGGGAATAACGTACGATAGATCGTGACACCAAGCAGGGCAATTGTGTGAGGGCGATAATGTTTGACTGTGGCAATGAGTCTCTTCCTACCAGCTATATATTCTCGCGGCGTGAGCACATCGGCCCCTGCACTGGGCCGCTCGATGATATTTGTCAAGCCGAGCCCCCAATCCGGAAGTCGCCAATCGTCTTGGTGCGTGAGTGGCTCTGGCACGAGCTTCGACTCGAATAAGAGTTTCCAGAACCGGTTTGAGTATCCCGCAAAGTGATGTCCGGTGGCGGCTGAGCGAAGGCCTGGATTGATACCAACAAAGAGGATTCGGACCCCTGGTTCGATTCGATCAGAGAGCCGTTTGTGTGCCGGCGCCTTTTGTGTTTGCCGCACAAGCGTTCTCTTCATTGATTCTGCCCGATGGACTGCCGTTTTCTTCATTCTGACCATTGCCCCTTCTTATGCAGGACAATAATGTATGACGGTTTCCTCGATCTCTTCCGGTATGCGTCATCCTGCCCTTCATGTATTGAGGCGGTTTTGTTGACCTTCAACCATTCTGCCACAGTTTAATGTAGTCAAATTTTCAATGCGCGTGGGGGGAAATACCATAACATGCTGATAAATATGATGGGATATGAATGTCTTATGCCCGGCACCAAGCTTGCTCTGGACTCCCATCGAGTGCCGATGAATGGCACAAATTTCAAACTCTATAAACTGGGAGACACATATTATGAAGAGCATGTTGATGGCAATTATGGCAGTGGCAGTGTTAGTGGCGTTCAGCGCTCCAGCCTTCGCGGGTGAAGGCAAGGAGAAGAAGGACGAGAAGAAGGGCGGCCACGTCCTCGTGTACGGCGACGAAAAGAAAGACAAGAAGGACGAGAAGAAGGGTGGCCATGCCGATACGTTCGGCGACACGAAGGACGAGAAGAAGAAAGACGAGAAGGGCAAGTAATCACCTTCTTTCGCGAGGCTAGTTAGCTTGAGGGGTCTCCTGCCTAATGCAGGGGGCCCCTTTGGCTTTCCTCCTACCTGGTGCTGCTTCGAAGATAGACTGCTTGCAATCCCACGATCGACTTGGCATCCCTGATCTCCCCAGTCTCAATCATCCTCATCGCGTCCCGCAGAGGCATCTCGATCACTTCGAGGACTTCGTCACGGTCGAGCTGTTGTCGTCCTATCGTCAACCCAGTCGCTTTGTAGATGTGGATGACTTCGTCGGTGAAGCCCGGCGCAGTGAAGATGCTAGAGAGGAGCTCAAGCCTGTCGGCTCGGTATCCAACTTCTTCTTCAAGTTCTCGTGCCGCGCAAGCTGTCGGGTCCTCACCAGGATGAAGTTTCCCTGCAGGGACTTCATAGATGAACCCTCCTGCCGCGTGGCGGAACTGCCTGATCAAGATGACCGTACCATCGTCTTTCAGCGGTACCACCGCGGCTGCCCCAGGATGGCGCACGACTTCCAGGTCGACTGTGACGCCGTTGGGCAGCGTGACGGTGTCGACGTTTAAGTTCACGACGATGCCTGTGTAGATATTCCTGGTCATGAGGATCTTATGGCCTATGGCGTATAGCACAAGCGGAAAAAGAGTTTCATCTTGCCTTGCCCCTGCAATCAGCCGTGAGCTAATAGGATGCTGAAAAAGTCCGCCAGCGGCGTTCTCACGTCGCTCAGAGGCTCAACGTACCGAAGCGTACGCCTCGCCTCTTCGCTCGCTGCGGCCTTGCCCGCGGAACGGCGCGTCTTGGCGCGCCGGGGTTGGGCGGGTGAGAAGTCCGGCCTTTTTGAGCATCCTGATGTTTTTGAAGCCGTGGCTCCGTCTGTCATATTTCACCGGTGTTTTATGTGTAAACCGAGTTCTTCCTCAGCCTGCTATACGCTCTTTGGCTTCCGATAGAACGGTGGCTTGACGATGCGCGCAGGGACGTTTTTGTTGCGAATTTCGATCATGATAGAGGTGCCAGGCTCCGTAAAACGCGCGGGCACATAGCCCAACCCGATGCCCTTCTGTAGGAGCGGCGAGAGATTGCCACTCGTCACATCGCCGATGGGATGAGAAGTTGTGGGATCCAGAATTCTGAATCCGTGGCGAGGCACGGCTTTTTCAACGAGTTCGAAGGCAACGAACCGGCGAGCGACCCCGGCCTGCTTCTGTGCCAGAAGAGCCTCGCTGCCGATGAACCCGCCCTTCTGAAAACTGACGGTCCAGTCCGCATTGGCTTCGAGTGGTGTGGTGTCTTCGCCCATGTCGTTGCCATAAAGCAGATAGCCCATTTCCAACCGGAGGAGATCCCTCGCTCCGAGTCCCGCCGGCTTGAGTCCCCAGGCCTGGCCCTTGTCGACGAGCAGGTCCCAGAGGCGGCCGACTTTGTCTGCGTCGATGTAAATCTCATAGCCCAGTTCACCGGTGTAGCCGGTCCGGGCCAGCAAGCAGGACAGACCGCCGATCGTAGCCTCACAGGTGTGATGGAGCTTGAGTCCTTCGAGCGCCGTCCCGCCAAGACTCATGAGCAGTTCGCGAGATTTGGGACCTTGAACGGCGACCTGGGACAATTCGACTGACCGATCTTCAAGATAAACCGTCTTATCCAGCCCAAGCTGGGATTGTAGCCAAGACAGGATCTTCTCGCGGTTCGAGGCATTCACGCATAAGAGGAACTCGTCCGGGGAAAGCCGGTAGACAAACACGTCGTCTTTGATGCCGCCGGTTTGGTTACAGACCATGGAGTACTGGGCTTGAGACACGGCGAGTTTGCCGACGTCGTTGGTCGTGACGTGCTGGAGGAATGAGACGGCGCCCGTTCCGGCGATTCGCATCCTTCCCATATGGCTCACATCGAAGAGCCCGACATGGGAACGGACAGTATGGTACTCGTCTACCACACCGCTATACTGGATAGGCATCTCCCATCCAGCGAAATCGACGAGTTTTGCGCAACTTGCACGATGTTGCTGGATGAGAGGAGTCTGTCGCATCATGATCGTACTGACATACGAGTCGACTCAATCATCGGACACCGAGCAACTCAACATCGAAAATTAAGGTCGCATTCGGTGGAATAACGCCGCCGGCACCCTGTGCGCCATAGCCGAGCTTGGAAGGAATGGTCAGCTTTCGCTTCCCGCCAATTTTCATCCCCTTCACGCCCTCGTCCCATCCCTTGATCACTCGCCCGGCACCCAGTGGAAATGAGAAAGGTTGGCCCCGGTCTACGGAGCTGTCGAATTTCTTTCCATTTTCTAGCCAGCCGGTGTAATGCACGCTGACAGTCTGCCCCGCCTCTGCCGTCGCTCCGGTTCCGATCGTGAGTTCGAGATACTGCAATCCTGATGACGTCGTGACTTCATTCCCTTTGGCACCTGCTTCCTGAAACGGCATAACGGTTCCTTTCCTTATCGTCGATCACTCAACGACAATGACAGACGACAACTATATAAGATCATTATTATGCACCGAAAACCCTGCCGACATTTCAGCCGGCGATTCTGCTTGAGTACTCTATGAGCCTGGTACCTTCACGTATGTTATGTTCGAGAGTCAGGCTCGGAGAAAATAACCACACTCGCTGTGTAGCCATGTAGAAAATTGCGCCCTCCGACGGGACCGAGCTCGCCTTGCGCGAAGAATCCCGCTGTTGGGATGGGGCCAAGCCGTTCTTGCACGGCTGCGCTATCATGATGGGGTTGGTCGAAGAGGCCCGCTCCACGCCCGCAACAGCTGAACAAGAGGGCTCCGAGAGGGGGGCTCTTGTGCCTCGTGCGGTCCGCTGCCAGGAGCACGTGTAAATCGTCGCTTGCAGACTTCGCATCACGAAGGTGGAACTGTACGGTCTGGCCTTCCTGAACGACGTCTCCGATCGCAACCGCTCCGGCCTGTTGATCCGCCCCAATGAGGTTCCGAACGAGGAAATCTCCCCGTTCAAAATGACTCCCGTGCTCATCAATCACGATGCCCAGATGTAATGCGCGGTGGGCATTGCGGCGTTGTGCCCCCCCCATGGATTCGAAGACGTCCTGGAGTCGTTTCAAGGCCGAGACGCCGCCCAGTTCATAGATGAGGTTTTGCTCTGCTCTCGTCACGACAAACCGCTCGCCGATCGGGCGGCAGCCTTGCGAGGTCACGGTTCGCACAGAGACCGGCCCGGTGAGTTGCACCCCCACCACCCCCCCGTCGAAGACCTGATCGTTGAGGAACAGTCTATTTTCTCCTGACTCCTGGCCTCCACCGGCAAGACCCCCGACGACTTTCCCGTTGGGGTACCGGTCGGTCATGAGGGACAGGACTTCCTGCATTGGCGTCGAAAATGGATCGGCAAAGAGGAGGAAGGTCGAATCCTCAGGTCCCGGTTCCGGCCACCCTGGCATGCGGATTTGGTCCTGCAGCTGAGACACGGAGAGCTGCAGCGGAATCAAACTGACATCAGGAAGGCATGCGACCCAGACCGTAATGGCCGCAGCGGTTTCAATCTCTTCTGAGCCGGCGATGATACCTTCACCGGAACAACCCAGGCAGACCTTCGCCCGTAGCTCCCTCTGCAGCATGGCGGAAATCATGGAGGCATTGGCCGCATGGTGGGAGGAAAAGAAGACGAAGGCCAGATCGATAGGAGCCGTGCCGATTTGCACCTGGATGGCATCGGCGAGATCGTGGATGGCAGCTTCCGTATCGGTCTTGCGCGAGAGTGCAGTCGCGAATTGAAACATGGCGGGCTCTTTCAGCATCCTGCTAGACTCCTGGGTCCATCCGTTCCGGCCGGTCCTTCGCCAGCTTCTTATAGTATCGCCACAAGTAGGAATGGTAGTCGTCGAGTTGGGCCAGGAGATAGTGCAGCTCTGCGGGGTCTTCTGTCTCTACAGCATGCGCCATGCGGGTTTGTAAAAACTCAGCGAACGCGTTGGTTTTCCCTAGCGCGGTGATCAGACTCAAGCTACCGCCGAGTTGGTACTCGTTCATGCTCGTCCTCCAGACGCAAGAGAGTCGCGAAAGAATAACGAGGCACGAGAGGGAAATGCAAGTGAGAGATCTTCCAGTCCCTGGACGGCGGCTGATTCACTCAATTACTCGTCCTGGCGATCGAAGATAGAACCGACTCTGGCGTCATCCCAACAACGGTGGTAGCCATCGCCAGCGATATGGCGGCGGCCGGTGCGGACGGCGAAGGACATCTGGAACGTAGCGCTGATCGAAGTCGGCGTCGTGAGCACGTTGCGCACGAGAATGCCGGGATTGTCCGTCGCCAGCGCCGCGCCGGCGAGATTCGTTCCGGCGATCGAGACGTTGACTGACGCGCCCGCATTCATGGTGTTCGGGGTGATGGCGGTAATCGTCGGTGCGCCGACGCCGCCCGTGTTACGCGTAATCGACAGCAGATTCTCGACGGCATCGTAGGTATACGTTGCGACATTCCCTTGCCCATCAACTACCTGCGAGAGGCGACCCAGATCGTCATAGATGTATTGCGCCTGGTCGGCAACCGCCAGCATAGACTGATACACAGAGCCTCAGCACGCAGGCCCCAACTGTCAGTACTTTGAGCCGTGGGAGGGGTCAGGTCAAGGGAGATACAGGATCTATAGAAAAGAGCCTGTAGAACTGTAAGAAATTTCAACAGGCCATGGATCAAGCGACTTGTTACGTATCCTCAAGGCGTACGTTGTCGGCAGCCCGTGTTCGGTTACACCGTTCAAATGGGGTGCTATATCACTTCACAAGGAAATGCGTCACATCTCCACCAGAGGTCAGAGGGCCATTGAGCTTACTGCTCACACCGGGGGTGGCAAAAGGCACTCGATAAAGTTCAAAGGCGCCGTTAGTCGTCTGGTCGGCGATGTACAGCACGGACGAGCTATCCGGTGTAATAGAAAAAGTGTCGAAGAGTTGAACGCCCCCGCCAGCGACCAGGGGGCCGTTGAGCTTGGTGCTCACACCGGGAGTAGAAAAAGGGACTCGATAAATTTCAATAACATTGTTCGTCGTCTCATCGGCGACGTACACGACGGAGGAATTATCCGGGGCAATCCTAAAAGCTCTGTCGAAATCAGATTGAATGCTCCCGCCGGCTACCAGGGGGCCGTTGAGCTTGGTGCTCACACCGGGGGTGGCGAACGGCACGATATAGAGCTCGGCTTGATCCTGGTTCGATATTATTTTTGGAGAGCCGTAGACTACCCCTGAACTATCCGGCCTGATGGCGAACCTGGCGATGAAACGGTCACTGAGTTTGGTGCTTTGACCGGGCGTGGCAAACGGCACTCGATAGAGGAGCCGTAAGTCGATTGAGTTGGTTAGTGTGTAGATTACGGCGGAACTATCTGGGGTGATCTCGTATTCGCCCACGGATGTGAGATTCCCTAAGACTGCACCTGGGGAAGGTATATTAAGCTTTGTGCTCTGACCTGGAATCGCAAAGGTCACACTGTGAAGCTCACTCAAGAGATCAAATCCACCAGGCGGATTGATTGGAATTCGCAAGACGGTATACGCGACCAAGGTGCTATTAGGAGCGATCTTGAAAAAAGGCTCGACGTCTGCGTTGGGTGGAAGCGTGCCATTCAATTTTGTGCTTTGACCTGGAGTGGCGAACGGAACGTGATAGAGCTCGATTATATTGGCCGTGGCCTGTGTGGCTCGATACACAACGGCGGAGTTATCCGGGGTCACCCTAATGTCGAAAAACACGTTCCCGCCTGGCACCAGGGGGCTGTTGAGCTTGCTGCTCACCCCAGGAGTGGCAAAGGGTACACGATAGAGTTCAGAGACGCCGTCAGTCGTCTGGTCGGCTACGTACACCACAGAGGAGCTGTCCGGTGTAATGACAGCACTCCACACGTCCCCCCCGACCGGCAGGGGACTATTCAATTTGGTGCTCACTCCTGGGTTAGCGAATTCGACCCGGTACAATTCAAAGACGTCATTGGTGTCCTGATCGGCTCGATACACGACAGCCGTTTTGTCGGGGGTGATCTGAAAATCGAGGACATTCTTCCCAGGCGACAATGATGGATTGAGCTTGATGGAGGACCCGGCCAGATAGAGTTCGAACACTTCATCGATATCCTGATCAGCCAGATAGACGATGCGTTCTGTAGGGGAGGCTGATGAGGAACTGCCGTTGCTGCTCCCGCTATCACTACTGCCGCATGCGGCAACTGCAACAGAAAGGGAGAAGATGCTGAGAAGTAGAAGACCTTTCATCATTTACTCCATTCTGATCTTGAGAATCGCATGAATCGGCTCCAGCAGGTTAATGCAGGGGGCTAAAGGTACTGCTCTATTCCACATGAAAGCAAGTCACCTGAGATGAAAGTGGGAGACAGGCTGAACGAGACCGGGTTTGACGGATACCTCAAATGGGGCACGATGCGCTCCCGAGGAGGTACGACAGGGGGCCGAGACGACGGTTCACTCCCGCGTGTAAATGTCAGGCTGTGCAGTCGCTGAACTCGTGGCAACGCTCAGAAGCCGAGATTGCCCGCGAATTCGGCATCCCGCGCAATCGTCTCTATAGTGGTATTGCGAACGCCTTTTCCGGCGGAAAAGTCAGGCCGATTTCACTATGTCTGGAATCACCTGGGGGAACCAGAGACAAGGGCTTTCAGCCGATCGAGGTTGATGGATTCGATGCGGTGGCCGTCGCGGCCTATCACCGTCGTCGCCATGGTCAGCGCATTGAGAATGGCTTCTTCCGTGGCTTCGACCGTCGCCGTGATCAATGGGTTCAGATGCGTATCGGCAAGATGCGTCTGCTGAAATGTCGGTTCTTTCGGGTAATGCGGAATGATGTTGGCCGTGGAGAAGGCCAGCATGAAGTCCCCGCTTCCATGCCGCGCAGTGGAGCCTGTGCGCGCCAGTCCCAGCGCGGCACGTTTCGCCAACCGCGTGAGCTGCCGACTGTCGAGCGGCGCGTCGGTCGCGATGAGGACAATGATCGAGCCTTCGCTTTGTCCTGCTGAAAGGGCCTGTGCAACGGGAGGGACCGCCTCATAAAGCCGGCCGACCGGTATGCCGCCCACAATAAGTTCAGGCCGTCGCCCATGGTTGGCATTGACGAGCACGCCGATCGTATAGCCACCTTCAGTTTCCGGTAATCGGCGTGACGAAGTCCCGATACCACCCTTGAAGCCATAGGACACCATCCCTGTTCCGGCGCCGACCGTCCCTTCCTGCACGACGCCGGAGGAGGCGCTGTCGAGTGCCTGCACCACATCCGCCTCAGAGACATGCCGCCCTTGTATATCGTTGAGCCTCCCATCGTCGCATTCGGCGACCACTGGTGTCAGGGTATCGTCGGTAATGCCGATCTCCGGATAGCGAGCAATCATCCAGTCCATGACTCCATTGGCGACACGGGGCACGTTCAACGTATTGGTGAGGGCGATCGGATACTCCAGAAAGCCAGATTCAGCCACCCAGGCAAGCCCCGTCATCTCCCCGGTTCCATTGAGGACGAACGACCCGGCCGGCACTTTCTTATGCCACACGTCGTCGCGAGGGATGACGACCGTCACGCCGGTTCGGACCGGACCAAACCCTGCCTTGAGCGGCCCGTCGCCGGAAATGAGTGTGGTCTGGCCCACAGTGACACCGGCCACGTCGGTAATTGCGTTGAACGGCCCAGGCGCATAGGAGCCGACGACGATGCCAAGCGCACGAGCTCGCAATCGTGATTCTTCCGGCTCGTTTGCTTGGGCAGACACAGACAGGGCTAGGCAGATCCCGATGGCCAGGGTCAGCAGCGGGATTCTCTGGCGGGCAATGCTGTTAAACCTCATGGCTCGATCCGACATGGGGGACTGTGATCTCAATCTGGGAATGTTCTCCCTGAATGGCAGCGGCCAGCGAGAGGGCCTGTTTTTCTTCACCATGAACGAGAAAAATCTTACTCGGGCTTGGGCTGATTGCGCGTACGTAGGCCAACAGATCCTGGCGATCCGCATGGGCCGAGAGCCCGTTGAACTTGACGATTTGCGCCCGGCGCGGAGTGGGTACGCCAAAAATCGGGACGACATCCCACCCTTCGACGAGTTTGCGACCGAGGGTATGTTCGGCTTGAAAACCCACGAAGACGATCACATTCGCTTCGTCTTGAATCGCGTGTTTGAGATGATGGACGACGCGGCCGCCTTCGCACATGCCCGAAGCAGAGATGATAACGCAGGGGCCCTTCATGCTGTTCAGGCGCTTGCTGTCTTCCGGCGACGAGACAAAATGAATATAGCGAGAGGCAAAGAGGTCGCCTGAAGCTGTGAAGGTTTTGGTGGTTTCTTCATCGTAGCATTCCGGGTGACGGCGAAAGACTTCTGTGGCCCGTGAGGCCAGCGGCGAATCGATATAGATCGGGATAGGATCAAGCCGCCCTTCGGCGACGAGCTCCTTGATCCGCATCACCAGCTCCTGAGTCCGTCCGACGGCGAATGCGGGAACGATAATCTTGCTCTTGTGAGTTTTCGCGTGGAGCAGGATGTCCAGCGCTTTCTGTTTCATGGCTTCCCTATCGGCTTCGTGCAGGCGGTCGCCATAGGTCGACTCCAGAATCAATATATCGCATGGCGGTGGTGGTTCAGGATCACGAAGGATCGGCATGTTGGAGCGGCCAAGATCACCGCTAAAGAGCACGGTGGTGGTATTGCCGCGTGCCGTGTATTTCACCCGAATGGCCGCCGACCCCAAGATATGGCCGGCGTCGTGAAAGGACGCTGTCACGCGTGGGGCGATCTTGAGCAGGTCTCCGTACCGTGAGCCCTCGAATCGGCGAACAAGCTTACGGACATCATCGGTATTGTATAGGGGTTGGACACAGGTTTTCCCCCTCCGCTGTTCCTTCTTGTTGACGTAGCCGCAATCACTGGCCTGGACTCGAGCCGAATCTTCGAGCATGAGTTCTGTCAAATCGGCGGTGGCTCTGGTGAGGTAGACCTTTCCTGAAAATCCATGCTTCGAAAGCACCGGTAAGGCGCCGGAATGGTCGATATGGGCATGGGAGAGCAAGACCGCGTTGAGCGACTTGGGGTCGAAGCTCAAATCTCGGTTCTGCCGATAGGCTTCGTCTCGGCGGCCTTGAAAGAGCCCGCAATCGAGCAAGAGCTTGAAGCCCGGCATCTCCAGCATATGGCGACTCCCTGTCACTGAACGTGCAGCTCCGTGGAACGAGAGTCTCATGATGAAGATACTCCATTGTGGCGGGCGATCTGGTCCCAGGCCTCTTGAGCCGTCTCAGCATAGTGGAACAGTTGAAGATCCTGTTGGGCAATGAGCCCGTTCTCGACGAGCCATTGCCAGTTAATCAAGCGCTCCCAAAAATCCCGCCCGACCAGCACGACCATCACGTTCTCGGTCTTACCTGTTTGGAGAAGCGTCAGCGTTTCGAACAGCTCGTCGAGCGTACCGAACCCTCCGGGAAAGGCGACGAGCGCTTTGGCGCGGATTAAGAAGTGCATTTTTCTAATGGCGAAGTAGCGAAACTGAAAGCAGAGCTCGGGTGTAATGTAGGGATTCGGGTGCTGTTCATGGGCCAAGGTGATATTGAGGCCGATTGATTTGGCGTTGACGTCCGCTGCCCCGCGGTTCGCGGCTTCCATGATGCCGGGCCCTCCGCCGGTGACGATCACATAGTCGCAGCGGCCATCGATTTGGCAGGTTGATGACACCAGCCGTCCGAATTCACGCGCCACGTCATAATATTTCGAGAGAGCAAGTTGTCGTCCCGCGATCATCAGCCTTTTCTGGTTCGTTGGATCCTCCGGGGTTCGAGCCGCTGCTTCTTCGGCCACGTGGAGCGCCTGCTTCGCTGCCGCCTCTTCTTGTAGCCTTGCGCTTCCGAATACGACGATGGTCGATCGGATCCCCTGTTCACGTTGGATCAACTCGGGCTTCAACAGTTCAAGCCCGACGCGGATGGCACGGAGTTCTTCCCGTTGAAGAAACTCTGTGTCGCGATCGACTGGAATGTAGGAGGAGGATTCTTCGGGGGTCTTGGTTGAATCTGGATCTGCTGGACGAATCATAAGGCGTGATTATAGAGGGATTCGAGAGGTCCGGCAATTCTTGACGGGATGGGACATCCTAGCCCGCATGATTCATGAGCACTTCTGCTGCAATCGCGGATTCGCTGCTGCGACGCGCCTGCGGCGGGCAGGCTCGCCGTTCGCTCCCTCGACATACTGTTCAAGTATGCCTCGGGCTCTCACGGCTCCGCGTGCCCGTCTCGCCACGCGACTGCGCGATTTCGCGACGAACCGTCATGAATCATGCGGCCTAGAATGGCCAAAACCACACGACCGGCTCATCTGTGGATTTTCGAGAAAACCCGTATGCGCGCACGGTCCACTGAGGATCGAATACCACTTGGAGTTGTTCAGGGGTAATTCCCATCTTGTTCAGCCTCATCGTTGGGGAGTAGGGTAGGAATAGTCGTCCGATGGCACCGAAGTCGAGAGACGCGGATTTGGTATCGCTCCAATAATAGAGGGCCACGCCCCCGAAATCAGATTCAGTTACCTCATCCGGCGCTCCTATGTGATCGGCTAATTCGCGTATTGTCGTCTGTCCGACGCGAATAAAGCTGACCTGCTCCGGAGTCAGGACGTCGTTGAGCGTGGCTCGGCGGACGCTGCATCCAGCATAGAGAAGAAGGATGCAGAGCGCACCAACGACCAATTTGATCGAGTGGAAATGCGACGCCACGTTAGTCACCAAATGGCCACAGCCGGAATTGTGTGCGACCGGTGCGTTTGCCATAGACCACTTCTTCAGCTATCCCCTCCCTGTTAAAAAATACATAGAGATTATCGCTCTTGATATCCATGCGAATGAAGTTCAGCAATATGAGCATCATCGCCGGCGATTTTCCGTCATAGTAATAGTAGTGAAAGATCTCTCGATCGTGGCCTCTCACAATTCGGTCAGGGGCGCCGATCAATGAGACGACTTCCGACATCGTCGTCGTGCCTTTCTTAATGGCTGAGATGGCTTCCTCTTGAAGCGGCTCGCCGACCGTTCCCCTGGTCACTACACAGCCCTGAAGCAATGCCCATGTCACGACAAGGATGATGCCGGCCAGCGGCTTAAACAATAACATGACGACTCCTTTTGCTAAGCTTCGTTTGGACGATCTTCCAACCCCTTTGGGCGTGCTAACACAAAATCCGTTTCAAATATGGCATAAGATGATGGGGTAAGCCCCACTCGACGATACACTGCCTGCGCCGAGCGGTTGCTCTCTTCGACGTACAGACGGACCCCGCAGACGTGTGGGCTTGTCTTGGCGGTGGCCATCACGGTTTCATGCATCCGGCGAAAGACGTTCTGGCGACGCCAGGCGGGAACCACATACACACTCTGAATCCACCAAAATGCGCCGTTGCGCCAGTCGCTCCATTCATACGTGATCATGAGTTGCCCCAATAGCTGACGATCCATGCCCTGCTCCAATTCGGCAACCATGAAAAAACCACGTTCAGGAGAATGAAGGATGGCAATGGTTCCGTCATGCAGGCGATCGAGGTCGAGGTGGCGTCCTTCTGTTTCAAGCGCCATCGCCGCACTGAACGACGCGATGATTGCCGCATCTTCTGGTTTGGCGAGTCGGACGTTCACATGATCGAGAATTGACATGGGGTTCAGTCTATCGATTTTGGGGCTTGCAACCATCCTGTTTGCGGCTTGTACAAACCGGCGGTGCATTCCATCTTAATAGCTTCTTCAGGTAGCAGATTGATCGGACGCAGCTGCGGCTGAGGAACAAACGCAAGGAATCCACTGAACGGATGAATCGCCGTTGGCACAAAGACCATGAGCAAACTTGTTGATGGTGCAACTTGCAGCTCCGTCGGTGCCGCCCCCATGACAAAGCCGATCGCCCAGAGACCGTCTCGAGGAAACGGAAAGGCCACCACGGTGCTGCGCCCGAAGCGAGATCGAAAGTTGAGCAGATCGGCCATCCCTTTGAGGGTGACGTAGAGACTGCGGACCAATGGAACGTGCTCGATAAATCGTTCTACCTGAGTAATGATGCGCTGTCCGACTACATGGGTCGCGATGGCGCCGACGATCACCACGAGGAGCAGAAGTATCAGGAGGCTGAGTCCAGGCCACTGTCGATCTCCGATATTCCACAGGAGGCCATGAGTTAATTCGTCGAGTGTGTGAAAGAGGGCCGAAAGGATTAAGAAGGTGACCCAGGCTGGTACGAGAACCAACAATCCGGCTAAGGAGTATTTCCAGAAGGTATTCGACATCGCCGCTTGTTTCCTTCGAGACGGTCAAGCGAAGTGTCTAGTGTAGCAGAAATCGCTAGCTGAAATAGAGTCTGCACCAGGGCTTGATCTCATCGAGCCCTGTGATCTATTCTGCCATTGGAATATGAGTCTCGGTTCATACGGGGAGGTGTCATGGTGGAGCGTCACGCAAGGCGTCCGGTCAATATCGACAAGGATCTTCTCGCCATCCTCTGTTGTCCCGACACAAAACAGGACGTGAGCTTGGCGGATGAGGCGCTGATTGCCAAGCTGAATGATGCCGTGAGTCGTGGACATTTGAAAAATAGGGCGAATAAGCCCGTCACGGAACCTCTCGATGGAGGCTTGATCAGAGCCGATCGAAAGATACTGTATCCGATCCGCGAAGATATTCCTGTCATGCTCATCGAAGAAGGTCTTCCGCTGGAAGGGATGATCTAGCAACGCTGGTCGCAGCGGACTTCTTCGGCACGTCTTAGTTGAACGTTATGTCCTAATGCGTGATGGAGAGGAAAGACGGCCCAGTTCCGTGTGTTCGTTGTTGAGGCGCGCAACGGCGAGGCGCCTACTGGTTCTCAGTTTTTGATCCAGTCGACGTTCCGCAGTGCCGGCAGAGATATTCGTACAAATTTCCGGTGGGGAGCACGAGTAGAAGTCGCTCTCGTGTGGGGGTCGCCACTCTGCAAGAAGGGCAATAGAGCAGCGAGGCGTTCAAGGATCTAAATTGGTCCGGCTGTTTAGAGGTATCCTCCCTTGGCGGTCGAGCTGCCCCCTGGTGCACACTGGTCATCCAAGCTGGGTTGGTCGGTTTACGTGGAAGGCCAGGCATACAGTACAAATATAAAAATAAAATGTGCGAGATGCTAATGCCAGGAGTTAGGGTGCTCGCCGGTTCGCCGTAGGACGTGGAGTCCATTCTTCGATGGGAACTTGGGAGCGTACCGAAATAATTTCCACCCCCTCTCCCTTCTTGCAGCAGCTCGGAGCACCCACGTCGTACTCATGACCAGAGGCCGTGGGCATCCAAGACGACGCCGAGCGCGATCGGTATAGCTGCTGACACCGAGCCCAGCGAAAATACGCCTTCCTCGTATCACCGTAACGATCGGCCATGCGTCATGGGAGCCGGTAGATGAAGGTGGCGTGAGGAGCCAGGCTGAAGACGAGAACGTTACACTGCCGGCGTCTTGGCTGATTCAATGTCCGTTGCTGTGATCAGGCTCGATAAATAATCAGCGACAAAATTGAGAGCCTCCTCTCGTCCATCCGCGCGACGTCCCTTTTCTCTGCGCTGAACCGATAATTCATGATCGAGATCTGATTTGACCTCCGTCAGAACTCGCTGAAGGGATGATGGCGTCAAGTTCGCATCCATGTCTTCAAGCTCTTGGCAGCGATCAAGCACCCAGTTCAATCCTTCGATTCGTCCCGCGTAATGTTCCTGTTCCGCCGTGTCAATCCGTGACATCGTGGTGGCAAATGTTTGGGCCTCGTAGATGAGATTATAGAAGCTGGTCACTGCTCGCTGTAGCGTTGGATTCATATCACTCCTTTGCACAAATTATTAACGAGCCAATTACACACCAGAATTATACACCAGAATGCCAGAGCGACAAGGAAAAAGTTGCTGGGCTAGGTAAATAGAAGCGAATGAAATTCGTTCATGAAGCCGTAATAGAGCGGGGCGAAATCTTTGAGGCTCTCGGGGCTGGTTTCTTTGAGACGTTTGAAGAAGAGGATCTGTGCACGAGGGTTGATCTGTTCCAGTAGCTGGCCTAATTGAGCCATGGTGTAGCTTCCGGCTGGAACACTGAGGACATAGTGTACGAGGCGCTCCACGAATTGCTGGGACATATACTCGCTAGCGAGATAGTCATCCGGGAGTTTTCCTGAAGCCAGAAATTCGTCGAAAGGTATGGCTTGCGCGGCAAAGGGGATCGATGGTTGCTGACTAGAGGTCACGCCGATGATATCCCGATTTGTGATTGTGAGATGTCACTATGACTCTTCAACTCTACTGAACCTCCTGGTGCGCGTCAAGTGTGCAGAAGGAGCAGTCATGGCCTGAGTCGAAAGACCGGTGATGATGGGATACTCCGAGTGAAATAAGAAGGGGTGGAGTCCCTTCAGGGACTCCACCCCCTATGAAGCGATGGCCTAGAGAAAACCTACAGCCAGGTGACACGCTCTGCCGGCCGAATGTAGATCGGCTCTTCGACCTGAATACGCGCCACTTCCTTGCCTGACTTGTTGAAGCCCAGCACGGTATCGTTGTACATCTCGAAACGTTTCCCGTGGATCTGGGTCTCGAACACTTTTGGACCGGGAATGACATCGTACCGGAAGATGATCTGCTGACTGGCCCTCCAGAGCTGTAGGACCGCCAACAGTTCACGGCTTGGCACGAGGTATTTCTCGATGGCGTTATCGACACCTGGGCCGAACATCTGCCGCGCATAGCCACGAGGGCTATGCCGCGGGGGGATGTAGAAGCCATTGGGCTCCGTCCCCCACTGTGGGTACAACGGAAGGGCGACCTGCTCCACGCGAATCGCGTAGTAGAGTGGATGCCACCGATCTTCCGCCCACAGGCCGTCTTCGCCAATGCGCACCAAACTCTGCATCCGGATCTTGCCGACACAAGCTGCCATGCAACGGGTTTCCATTGGCTCGCCACCTGTCAGCGGGTCTTTCCCTTCGATGCGCGGATAACATGCAATGCACTTCTCTGACACACGTGTAGTGCCACGATACATCGGTTTTTTGTAAGGGCACTGTTCGACGCACTTCTTGTAGCCGCGGCATCGGTTCTGGTCGATCAACACAATCCCATCTTCGGGTCTCTTGTAGATCGCCTTCCGCGGGCAGGCCGCCAAACAGCCTGGGTACGTACAGTGATTACAGATCCGCTGGAGATAAAAGAAGAATGTCTCGTGCTCCGGGAGACTGCTTCCCGTCATCTTCCATGGTTCGTCCCGTGAGAATCCGGTTTTGTCGATGCCTTCCACAAGGGCACGCATCGAGGTGGCCGTATCCTCATAGATATTCACAAACCGCCACTCTTGGTCCGTCGGAATGTAGCCGATCGCCGCCTGACCGACTTTGGCTCCGGCGTCAAAAATGGTCATCCCTTCGAACACCCCGTACGGCGCATGGTGCTTGCGTCCGACACGGACGTTCCACACCTGTCCACCTGGGTTCACCTGCTCGATAAGCTGGGTGATCTTCACGTCATAGAACTGTGGATAGCCACCGTACGGCTTTGTTTCCACATTGTTCCACCACATGTATTCCTGACCCTTGGAGAAGAGCCAGGTTGACTTGTCAGCCATTGAACAGGTTTGACAGGCCAAACACCGGTTAATATTGAACACAAAGGCAAACTGCCACTTCGGATGCCGCTCCTCATAGGGATACAGCATCTTCCGTCCCAGTTGCCAGTTATACACTTCAGGCATTGTGAATCCTCCTTCTAGCCATGATCAGTTGGTAGTAAGTCTCAGCAGCCGCTCCCTCATGTTCACAAGCTGCACGCTGTTCTCTCCCTACACCTTGATCTTGATGTGTTCGCCTTTGAGCCACTTGATCATGAACTCATTCTCTTGGCCCGGCGTGAATCCGGTTCTGACCGGCTCCCATGGACCGCGTGCTCCAATCCCACCGTCTTCAGCCTTCGTGATCCGGATCAAACATTCCTTCGGAACCGTGTTGATCGCATGGTGGTCGACCTGATAGCCCCACTTGAACTTCCAAGCGATGGCGTGCTTGCCAGGCAATGAGTCGGTTTGGTGCATCGGCATCAACCAGTTTCTGGTAAAGGACTGTTGGGCACCATACCGAAAGTTAGATTGATAGCCGGTATCCACCGCGATGGCGCGTCCGTCTGGGCGCGTCTCATGGCCTTTGACCGACTTCGGAGTTGCCACGTAGGGGGCATGCTTCGCCATCGTGACATGGTATGGGTAGGCAGGATTATATTTCGCTCGGATCATGAGGCGCGCCACCTTATAGTACGGATCCGACGGTTTCCAACCCCGATAAGGCCGATCCACCGGATTGCCGTCCACATATACGTAGTCGCCGTCATTGATGCCACGGTCTTTTGCTGCCTGCGGGTTAATGTGCAGCTGGTGCTCGCCCACCCCTGGAGTCCGTTTGTCCATACGGTAGGGATCGCCAAAGTTCGACTCGTAAATCTGCACCCAATCATTCACCGACCATTGGCTATGCACCCGATGCCGGGTCTTTGGAGTGACGCAATAGAATTGGTAGCCCTTCTCCCACAATGGATTCGCATGTCGCTTGATTTCCTGCCACGGCAGTTTGATATTCCGCACCGTTTTGTCATCATGGTGCTGCGCCGTGATCGGAATACCGTAGTCGTCAGGCCGGACATACGGGTTGCTGGTCATGATCGCATTCGGCAAATATGGCGTCGCTTCCGTTCCTTCACGGTGCGAAATGAAGTTTTCTCCGTATTCGATCGCCTCTGGCTCAGTTCGGTAATTCTCGTACCGACCGGTCCTGGTCCACATGGGCTTCGACTCGTTCGTCTCTTCCCAAAAAGGAGTACGCGGATAGGTCCGCACCATGACCATCCAGCCCTTTTCAGACTTCAGCATGACATCCGCGCTGTAGCCGTAGAAGGTGCTGGAAGCATCGAGCAGACGCTGTGCATAGACATCGACGCGGTTCTCGTACACGAACTTAAAGTAGTCGCGCATACGCTTGTCGCCGGTCATGTCCGACAACTTGGCTGCGACGCCTGCAAAGGTGTCGAGGTCATTGCGGGTGTCGTACAGAGGCCGGATACCGCCCTTCCAGATCTGCACCCAGGGGTTGGACACCGTCACCGTCATTTCCGGATAGGTGAACTCCATCCAGGTATTTGCGGCGAACGCGATGTCGTTATGATTGATGTCGGAGGTCATCTCGATGTCTTGCGTGATCAGGGTCTCGATGTTCGGATCGACGTTGCGCACCATGTCATAGTGGTGCTTGGCGTTGTTGAGCACGTTCACGTTGACGACCCACCGGAACTTGCTTGGAGTCGGCATATGTGTCTTGCCCGTGAACACTTTACGTCCGTACTTCGGCGTGCTCACGATCAGAGCGGTGTCGCCATGGTTCCAATAGCCGACCTCTTCACCGTAGTAATAGGAATTCGTCTTGATTTCCTTGCCGTGGGCGTTCGGATCGAGGGTAATATTGAAGGGATCTTCACCTGTATGCACGGCGAGACCGGCGCCGGACCAGGGCGTCGACGTCCATGTTCCGGCCTTGTAATTGCCGGCCCAGGTATGTTGCCCGGTCCCAAACTTGCCGACGTTACCCGTCACGATAAGCACCATCGCGGCGCCGCGGGAGTTGATGGTCTGGTGGAAGTAATGGTTCGTCCCCTCGCCGTTATGAATCGCGGCTGGCTTAATCGAGCCGGAATCCCGCGCCCACCGGACCAATAGATCCTTCGGCGTTCGGCAGATCTGATGGCATGTATCTAGGTCGTAATCTTGGAAGTGCACCAAGTACATTTGCCAGACGGGCATCGCGTCGACTTCGCGGCCATTGAGCAGCTTCACGCGGTAGGACCCAGTGAGGGCGGCGTCAATGCCGCTGGTCTGGTAATGCCAACCGACCTGCTCCCGGTGCAGCGGCACCGCCTGCTTCTTGTTCAGGTCCCAGACCATCATTCCGCCGAGGCGCTCGACCTGCGCGGGCTTCAGTGACTGCACCCGGCCTGAGTAGCTCTTGGAGAAGTCTGGGAATTTATAGTCGGCCACCACATCGCGTGGATCCAGAAACTGCAGGGTATCGGTGCGGACGAGCACGGGCGAATCGGTATAGCCTTTCATGAAGTCGACGTCGTGCATGTTCTCATCAACGATGATCTTCATGGCCCCCAAAAAGATCGCCCCATCCGACGCCGGCCGCAGCGGCATCCAATAGTCGGCCCGATAGGCGGTGGGATTGTACTCTGGCGTGATGACCACGACCCGTGCACCCCGCTCGATACACTCAAGCTTCCAGTGGGCTTCCGGCATCTTGTTCTCGACGAAGTTCTTGCCCCAACTGGTGTTCAGCTTAGAGAAACGCATGTCGGAGAGGTCAATATCGGACCCCTGAGCTCCACACCACCAAGGATGAGCAGGGTTCTGGTCGCCGTGCCAGGTGTAGTTCGACCAATAGCGACCGCCCTGTGCCTGTTCTGGACTGACTTTCCTGATCCAGGTGTCCAGCAATGCGTTGATACCACCGTTCATCCTGGTGTTTCCCATTTTGCCGATGATGCCGAGGACTGGCATACCGGCGCGATGCTTGAACGTACGGGTCCCCGCGCCCTTCATCATCTCGATCATTTCGGGAGCATAGCCTTGCTCACGAAGACGGCGGGCTCCAGCTTCTCCGCTGTACCGCGTGGCAATGATAATCATGGCCTTGGCGGCATAGGTGAACGCTGTGTCCCAGGACACGCGGAGCATGTCATCGAGAAAGCGGCTGTCGAACTTATACTTTCGCTTCGTTTCCGACGTCAGCTCCGGTGAGCCGGCGTCCATCCACTCTTTCCAGCCCTTCCGCATCAAGGGGCCCTTTAGCCGATAGGGACCGTACACGCGGCGATGGAAGGTAAACCCCTTTAAGCACATGCGCGGGTTGTGGGCAAAAGTCCCGCGGTTTCCATAAAGATCTTCGTAGGTCTGGTGATCGTAATTCTGCTCGACCCGCATCACCACGCCGTTGCGGACGAAGGCCCGAACGCGGCAGGCATGTGTATCATTAGGAGAACAGACCCAGGTGAAGGACGAATCGTAGCGATACTGGTCGTGGTAGACACGCTCCCAGGACCGATCAGGATAGTCCCCCAATGGGTTGCCGACTTCGATGACCGGCTGGAGCGCGGTCAAGGCCAGTACATTGTCTGCGACTGCCACAGCCGCAACCGTCCCCGCCGTCACTTTCAAGAACTGCCTACGTGACAAAAACATTGGTAATACCTCCTACAGTTGAGGGCTTCAATCAAGCCCGCAAGACATCACTGATGAGATCGGAAACCCAGACTTCAATTTTCTCAGCGGACTGCATTAAAAAAACAGGAAGAGTCGTATCTGTCATCGTCCGATAAATCATATCCGTATTTTCTGTTTGCATTCTTCTTATTGGTGTTTCTAACAGCATTGGTTTTTGTCTACTCGCAATATGCGCGCCAAATAGCACCGACCCAGTGAGACTTGATAGCATGTATTAAGCAATTGAATAGTCAGATTAAAATTGATTGACGCCTATTGATTTATGCCGATCTAGATTGGCATCGCTGAGTACTTGAAGTATCACTTGTTATCGCCCGCGCGATTTTATTAAATAAAGACTCAATAAGTCAATAACTTGATGGCAATATTCATGCGTTACCTTTTAGTAGCGTCCTTGTGCCAATGTAACGAAAGTAATCGCATCACAACCACAACAATGATGAACATGGTCTGCTAGATTGCTTGACAGCTTCGCTGTCGCATCAGTAGAATTCCACCCCTCTGAGTAACATGAACGAGCGGGAATAGCTCAGTGGTAGAGCATCGCCTTGCCAAGGCGAGGGTCGCGGGTTCAAATCCCGTTTCCCGCTCCAACATTCAGTCTTCTTCTCAAGAGACCTTCCTCCCCTCTGCAATATTACGATGGGTGAGTCTGCTTGATTTCGCGGTGCGGGCACTTTTCTCTCCATAGGTCATGCAGGCCCAGACAGGATCGACGCATCCGTTGCATCGGTTGCAGAGGCGGTTCGTGCGCTGCAAGGCATATGCACCACAGTCCGGTATCGACCGTTTTCAGCGTGACTCGCCATGACGCATGGTGCGCAGATTTTGGGCAAATGTGAAAGTTCCCAGCGCATCAGTGCCTTATTTTTTTTGCAGCATGCGCGCGATCGCCTAGCCGATGTCTTCGCAGCCGTCTCGCATACTTACCACTGTCTCATTAGAGAATCCGAGGCAAGGGCTTACAGTGGCCCCTTGTCTTAGCGAGCCCCCACGCATGTCGTGATACCCAAACTGTATAACAATCCATTCGTGGTGGACGGTCAAGAGACGGTGATGGTCTAGTTTGGCGATCAAGCTGGTGATCTCGACATCGCCCTAGGTCCAGTTAGTAGTGAAGGTTGTCCGCTAGGACCGTCATACGGCGCAGGCACTCCGCCTACGCATGGCCACCTTGCTTGTAGGCCAACAGGCTCATTGGATGTATGGATCCCGTCAAGATGAACCGTTTCGCTCCCATACCCAACCAGGACAGGCCTGGGGATGCCGGTGAACGAGTTGTAAGGATTTCCCCCTTCCGATTCTCCCTCAACACTTGGGTGATCCCGCTGCGCAGGCAAGACCTCACTCTGTCGACAAGTAGGTCAGCGTGGTGCTTACGAACGGTAATGGAGAATGGTTAGGCCTGGTCATGCCTGAAATGGGCCGAAGCTATGCAGCGGTTGGGTAGTTAACGGGCTACGTGTCTCAGCGATTGCAGCCGTCTCACCAGCTCAGCCGCACGAGAGAGATCGCCTGCAGTAAGCGGGGTTCGACTATATCGTCCCTGATGATAGAGGGCTGTCACATCAGCCACCATAGGGCCGGCCGCCTTCCATTTTCGTTCAACCAGTCTAGCAAATTCACTGGCTGTGGTAGATGAAGGCTTGCTCACACCCTGTCTCTCCAGCATACGAATCATGCGAGTATAGAGCTGGACGATCGCAAGCTGCGGATGTGCTGTCGGAAGATGGGTAGCCACCCAGAGCCCTATTCTATCCCGAAGCATGAGGAGCACGAGAGCCAAGCTGACCACGATCACTCCTGCCACGAGTTCCAGCATGCCGGGCTGAAATGTTCGGGCCATCTGCGTCAGGCGGCTGAAGACCTGACCTATCGGCGCACTGATCGCCGAACTCCAGCGACTCACCCATTCACGCAAGGCATCACTGCCTTCTCGCACTTCATGAACCACTGCCAGTTGATCCGTCGCGCTATAGCGCACGAATAGGCGATCCCACTGCAATCGAACGGATTCCCCGAGTCGGCGAGCGGATTCCCAGCGATTGGCGGAAGCGATGGTGTTGATGGTGGGGGTGGGATCCATGACGATCCAGCCTGAGTCAGGAAAGTAGACCTCGACCCAGGCATGGGCATCTCGCTGGCGCACCGTGAAATAGCCCCCGTATTCATTCCATTCCGTGGCCAAAAACCCTGTCACTAAGCGAGCGGGAATGCCCACGGTTCTCAGCATCACGACCATCGCGGTTGCGTAATGTTCACAATATCCTGTTTTTCGCGTGAACAGAAATTCCTCGAGCGGATGACTGAGCGTGGCCGTGTTGTTTTCAAGGCTGTACCGGTAATTCTCCAAGAGATGCTGCTGGATGGCCAGCGTTTGTCCGAAGGGAGTGGTGGCCTGTTGAGTGACGCGAAACGCCAAGTCTGCCACCTGCTCTGATCCCACGGGAATCTGAAGATATTGGGAGCGGATTGAGTCTGGGTAGACCAGGGTCGATGCGGTCCTTTCATCCTGGATGAGCCGTGGATTTTGAGAAATGACGGAGTATCGGATGCGGGAAGAAGGAGGAAACGGCAAATAGAGTCCACCCATGGCATCGGTCTGTACCGTGGGAAACTCGCCGCTCAGTCGTTCTGCGAATGGTGTGGCGAACAGGACTGCCGTATCGAGTGTTTCTAACAGGATATCTTGGCGAATCGTGATAGACGGGCTGCCTGGAGGACGGCCACCGGCTGGGCGGGCCAGGAATGTTCCATCAGCCGCGAGACTCAACGTGCGCCGACTGATCGCGCTATGGTTCCATGATCGCCCATTGTACTGATCGTACGCGAGCCCTCTCAGATAGAGTCGATCTTTTTCAATCGAGGGCTGATCCGGCAATTCAACCCGCATGACGATCTGGGGGTCTTGCTTGACTGATCCGATCGTGCCCAGATCGACTCGATCAGAAAATCCCGTCGCCCGTTGTGCCTCTCCGCTTCTCTTCTGAAGCATGCCCGCGCCGATGCGGGGGATGAGAAAGAAAATTGTGAGCGTCAATGCCATCGCGACGACAACAGTGCCGTTGGTCAACCAAAAGAAGGGCTGGGTGATGCGACGTGGGAATGTGGTGTGAGAAACGGTCAGACCCGAGGGTGTGGGGACCGTAGCGGTGGCGCCTGTTTCTTGGGTCAGGTGATAGAGCAAGAGGGTCCAGACAGCCGTGAGCAGATACAGGAGAAAAATTGGAATGAACCATGCGTCGGTCGTCAGTGCCGCAGAAGCCAGGATGGCCATGAGGCTGATGGCGTAGAGATGCTGATAATCGCGTCGCTGTTGAAGCGTAAGCAACTTGATGCTCAGCAGCACGACTAAAAAATGAATGCCGGCGGGGAGAAGATCTCGTGATATCAGCGTGAGATCAATCAGCAAAATGACGAAGGAACCAACCAACAGGACATTCCACAGGGCTGGCGAGACCGTGACCCGTGCCATCGCTCGACGGACGACAAGACCTCCTCCCGCGTGAAACAGCGAGAGGAGGAGGAGGATGGCTGTGGGAAGGGCGAGCCAAAAGGGGACCGTCTGAGCAAGCACGAGCCCGCTGAACGCTGTGGCGGCAAGGAGGACGGAGCTGAGGGCAAAGGCTTGATCAAAAGGCATGGGTCAATTCTTCGAGTTGCGCGGCATAGAGCACCCGATCGGCTTGCACTGTAGCTGCCGATACCGCCTGGTCCGACCAGGGTACGACCGCTACCGTATAGCCCTGTTCGCCTGCGTAGGGGAGCGGGGGAAACTCGCCATGATGGGCCATTGCATCAGTTTCAGGTGGCTGCCGTTTGCACAACGCCAACAGGCGCAACATTGCCAGGAGGTGGGCAGACCCTGATCCAAGTCCTGAGTCCTCTGTCCCTACGATTAGTCGCACAGGATAGGCTCGCTCTGTCAATTGCGAAAGCAGTGATGCCACGAACGTCACGCTTCGCTCGAAGAGGGATTCGAGTTCTTCAGGGGCGATGATTGAGAGGACGACGGTGATGCGGCGTTGATCCTCTGCTTCGGTTTCCCGCACGATCAACTGAGACGTGCGGGCCGTGGTCATCCAATGGATGGATCGGGAGTCATCGCCCGGTTGATACTGGCGGAGATTGTAGAGTTGGGTTCCATCTCCTCGTCGTGGGATCGATTCTCCTTGCCCTTCACTCACCAATTCATCGACGAATCGCAAGGTGAGGGGTTTGATGGGGGGACTGACAAGCAGATGCACGTCTGCGGGATAGTGCCCTTTCTTGAGAAACAGGCCGAAGGGGAACAGTGTGTGAGCCCGAGTGGCTTCAAGCCGGATCCAACCCCGTGTTGTGGCAAGAAGTGGATAGGATAGGAGCACAGAGCTCCGTGCGGGCAGGAGATGGATCGCGAGACCTCGGTCGACATCTTGGCCCTCGACGACATCGAAGAAGCGAAGGGAACAGCTTGGCAGGTACCGATTGCGATTCGTGATGGAGAGGGTGAGGGTGGTTGGCTCATTGGCAATGATGAGATCTGGCACATGCCGGCGAAACTCCAATCTCCGGAGACAGTGCTCTGAGAGCAATCCGGAGATCACGATCAGGCTGAGCATCATCGCGAGGAGTAAGTAAAACAGATTGTTACCGGTGTTGATGGCGGCGAGCCCGATCCCGAATGTGAAGAGCAAAAACTTCGTCCCTTCAGATGTGAGACGAATCGACCGCCGCCCGGATAGGGCCCGGACGAAAGAGAAGGCTGGGGAGGCACGAAGGTTGAAAAATAGGTGCTTCACACTCGTTAGGGTATTCAGTTGGCTGGGACATCCATCTGAGCCTGCCTAGCCCGCATGATTCATGACGGTTCGTCGCGAAATTGCCAGGAAAACGTGTTCCTCGTGAAGCGTATCTCGTGTAAGTGTTTCGCGTTTCATATTTCTGGTTTCAAGTTGTGTGAGTCGGATTGGTGAAATTCAGAGGTCGAACTTGAAACTTGGAACCTGAAACTGGACACTCCACTTCCGGACAAACGACGCTTCACGCCCAAGAGCAGCGGATCGGCGATTGCAGCAGACGCGTTCATGAATCATGCGGGCTAGACAGGAACGGAAACGGTCTCGACAATGTCCAGCACCATACGCTCTGCCTGTTCAAAGCTCTGGGTCCTCATGCCGTGGGTCCGCTTCAACATGACGCGGTGGGACAGCACGATCGGCGCCAGTTCTTTGATGTCGTCGGGGAGACAATAATCGCGTCCGCGGACGACCGCTAAAGCCTTGGCTGCTTTGTTCAGCCCCAGCGCGCCACGTGTACTGACTCCCAGGGATAGGAGCTCACTCTGACGGGTGGCTTGTACGATCGCGAGCAGATAGTCCGTCAGACTCTCTTCCATGTGGACCTGATCCACCCGGGCCTGCAAGGCCAATACTTCGTGAGCTGAGAGGACCGCTTCCAGTCTGTCAGCAGGGTGCAACGAATAGGGACGGTCGAGCACTTTCCTCTCTTCCTCCAGCGTGGGATATCCAATAGAGAGACGCATCAAAAACCGATCGAGCTGGGATTCCGGAAGGGGGAACGTCCCGTGATACTCCGCAGGGTTTTGCGTGGCGATAACCATAAAAGGTTGTTCAAGCGGATGCGTCTGATTATCGACGGAAATCTGCGCTTCACTCATCGCTTCCAGGAGACTACTCTGGGTCTTCGGTGTGGTGCGATTGATCTCGTCGGCCAACACGACGTTCGCGAAAATCGGACCTCGTATGAACTCAAACCCCTGTTTTTGCCGGTTAAACATGGAGACGCCGACGATGTCGGAAGGCAAGAGATCGCTCGTGAATTGAATGCGCTTGAATGAGCAGTCCAGCGATCGGGCCAAGCTATGGGCCAGCGTGGTTTTGCCGACACCAGGCACATCCTCGAGCAGAAGGTGCCCACGGGCCAGAAGGCAGACGACCGCCATTTCAATTACATGGGTTTTCCCCTTGATAACCAGCGCAATATTGTCCTGGATCGACCGGATGGTGTGAACTGAGCTCATGTTAAGATTAACGGTCCTAGTGGTTCAGGCATGTATGGTAATCTGACACGCTCGAAGTCTAACAAAGGGTCTATGGGCGGTCAATTTTCACATGAGTTTTTGCATCGACAGGTCTGGAGAGGAGAGGCGACTCGTAGGGGTTTGCGCCGAAGAGGCTGTTCGGGTTCAGTGTTATCAGGCTGCGAAAAGACTATATTCCGCACACGAGAACTTCGACGGGTCGCTCGCGTGCCACAACAACAGCGGGACCGTCCCGCAGGAGGCTCAAACATTTCGTTCAGCAAGGCCGCAGCTCAGAGGCTGACCCTCGTTTCACGTTTCACGTTTCACGCCTCACGTTTCACGGTCTTTGGGAGCGACGCGAGAACGATGCTGGCGGACTTTTTCAGCCTCCTGCTATTCCGGTACGAGGATCAGCATCCAAGGAGGGCTTTCTTCGACCATATCGGAAAACCGTCGTGCGGTACTGCTGGCGGGAGTTCCTGGGAAAACCGCTCCCCGGCGAATCTGAACGGACCGAAAGCGATAGGAGGAATCCTGCGTAGGGAGAAGGGGGAGCACGTGGGGGATCTGTCTGCGTAATGGGCCGCAGTCTGAGAGATTCACCGTCTCGCCATTCGTAAGGCCTGAGAATCGCTCAAAGATTTCGCCGAATATCGTTGGGAGGTTCTCCGATGTGAACGGCTGATTCTCTGGTCGGTAACGGACGTCGTCGAGGAGTTGTGCCAGGACTTCCCAAAAAACTTGGGTGTCAACGGCGCCGAGCACGCAGAGGAGGCCTCGGCGCGCCAGGAGGTCGAGCAGAACGAGGGGGCCTCGAATCTCGAACTTCCATGGTGGAAAAAGAAGAGCGCGGTCCCCGTGCTGAACCTCCAGTGCCGGTTCGCCCAAATAGTGAGTTTGCCGGAACGTCCCTTTGGTTCGATGGAGCTCTTGCGTGATAATCTGATCGGACAATCTGGTCGGTTCGTAGGCAAACGTGGGTGTCGCGGGAGCCCAGCAGGTCGTGATCGTGTAGCGGGGTGCGAGCTTCCCTGCCTGATCGAGATTGCTCAGGTTAAACATGTCCTGGTTCCCGTAGAATTGAAACGAGAGCCCAGTCCGAGAGCGAAGGCCATTGAGTCGCTCCCGATCCGGATGGAGCGGGCCACCCAGTTTTGAGCCTGGTTGTAGTCGATCAAGCGCATGAAGAATCAACTCGCGCTGCCGCTGTTGAAGGGGAGCGACGTAGAGCTCGACCAACTCTGTGGCAAATGAGAGATCGCCGGCTCCCAGATCGAGCAGGGAGGTCACGTCTGCTTCGAGCAAGAGGTCAAAGGGATTGGGATGGGACTGGACGAACGCGTCAATTTCTTCGCTGCGCAGGGAGGTCACAGGCCATTGAGACGCCGGGCCCTCAATGATGCCGAACCACACACAGAGGGCTCGTATGGCTTTGGTGGGAGGAAGCCCCGTGAGTTCTTTGAGCCGTGGGCCTGGGAGATTTTGAATACTGGTGGCTTCTGAGTTTCCCAACGCCAGGGTGATCGCATCGCGGATAACGACGGGAAGATCGATGCGGTGGGCTTCATCGATCACCCGTTTCAACGTGTCACTGAGCTGCTTGGCCTCAACAAGTTTGCGCGAGGCCTCCCACTCCTTATCGCGTTCCTGCAAAAGTTGAGTGACCTGTGACCGAAAGTCTGCGAGAACCTGTTCGGGAGAATTCATGAGTCGCTTGGTGTGGAATGTGAACGCAGATCTGTCGATGTTAGTTCATAAGTCGGTAGCAGCATAACGACCTGGCCCATCAGCGTCAAGGTTGCTGCCTTGCCCATCCTGAGAGCGCTGTGTTAGGAAGTGGGTATGAGTAAGACACCGGTGATGTTCGCGGCACAGGCCATCCTTGCCACATTCAAGGTGCTGTTGATCGTCGGGGGATTATGGTTCACCGTCGCCTGCACGAACGGAGGCGGTGCCAGATCATCTGCTTCCTCACAGGATGTGCAGCACGCACCGTTCAAGGAATGGCAGATCATTGATACCGCGACGGGTCACCCTATCTCTCTCGACCAGTGGACCGCGTTGTTGCTCCAGCAGGAGATCATTTACCTAGGAGAGGAACATCACAATCGGTTTCATATCGATGCGGCACTGTCGATACTGCGGAGGCTGAAGACAGAAGGGCGTACACCGGCCTTGGCCATGGAAATGTTTGGCTGGGACGGCCAAGCGGCGTTAGATCTGTATGTTTCAGGGTCAGACATGAACCGCCAGGAATTCCTCGAGGCAGTCCGGTGGCGACAGAACTGGGGCGGCCAGTTCGAGGACTATGAACCGCTGGTTCAGCTGGCGAAAGATCATCATTGGACTGTGGACGCCATGAATCCTCCAAAGCCGTTGGTGCGAGTCGTCGCCAAGAACGGCTTGGCTCAGGCGTCGTCTGATCCCTTGATGGTGCAATGGGGCATGAAGGATGAGGCGATCGTCGAGGATCCAGTCTATCGAGCCCGTATTCTTGAGCAACTTCAGGCCTGTCATGGCAAGGGAGACGACAGCCTCTATCAGACGATGCTCGACGCCTCCATGTTTCGCGACGAAGGGATGGCCAAGACGTTGGTCCAGCGCCTCAACCGGATTCGCGTGGGGGCTGACGCCATGGCTGGGCCGCTGGTGAGCTATACCGGAGCTGGGCACATTCAGTACAACCTTCCGGTTCCGAAGCGAGTGGCCCGCCGCCTGACCGATCAGGTCCGCCAGATCAGCATCTATATGACATCGTTCGACGTGGGGCGTAGCGAGGAGTTACAAGGCATGATCCGCGAGAAGGTTGCGGACTATCTGTGGCTGACACCGGTCAGTGCGAAGGGGCTACCTCGCCGATGTTGAAATAGCCGTAAGTTGTACAACAGGTTTCCGAAATGATCCTTTGCTTGCTCATGTTGTACGTTCAACGAACGCATCATGGACGAATCTAGTTCCAGTTAATCTCGTGATGGCGCACCGACACCCTGTCTGGTTGAAGTGGGCACGGGCACTGTCACGTGATGTCAACAATCCGGACGATCACGACACAGCCGCCCCGCCCCTTGCCGACGGGTCTCACTCACGGATCTGATTGGTGTCGATGAACGACGCGAGCGGTGATGCAACCGCCCGTTGAATAACGATGGATTCTTGACAGTTCTCCGGCTCTGTTTCAGACTACGCCGCAATAGCAGTGGCGGGTTGTTCGCGATTGAGAACGCAACACATGCGAAACAAGATTCCCTGTTCCGCTCAGCGATTAAGCCTCCTGGATCCTCCCATGATCAAGTCAGTGGCTGATCGCAATGCCTTTCACATCGGCAATCAGTACCACTCTGAAAATCGCGTTCGGATCGTCGATGCCGATAATGCCCAGATTTCGTCCGCCGTCATCGGGAATTCCGGCCTCTACGAACAGACGATCCGTCTCAAGGAGGGGTATCTCATCTCAAAGTGCAGCTGCCCACTCCCGGAAGAGCCGATGTGTCGCCATTGTATCGCGGTCCTGTTGGAATATCATCGATGGGCACAACCGAAGAATGGCCAACAGAGGAACGTAAAACCGTTCGCAGCCTCACAGCCGACACAGGCCCCTCCGAACTGTGAGCGCACACTTTGGCCAAGTCCCGCTTCGACGACCGACCTGAAGATGGGCGAGGTGATGGCATTCATCGAATGGCTACACCCTGCGGTAAAGGCGTTGGAGCGTGGGCAGCCGTTGCCTGATTCGCCAAAGTTCAACGGGGACCTCGCTTCCTGGATTCAGGCCCTTCGTAATCTGGAGGAGCGCCGCCGCGAGAGCGAAGAAGTACGGATCAACCTGGAATCCGATATGCGGAACCGGGAAGCCTATGTCGGCCGATTGACGCAACAGGTGCAAGCTTCGATGGAGGAGATCAAGGCCACCCAAGCCAGTTCCCAGCAACTACAGCAGGAACTGACTGCCTGTAAAGAGATACTCGCGAAGGTGTCCGCCGAGGTTGAGAGCTATGAGAGCCAACTTACGTCTATCGCCAGTGAGGTGACGTCAAAGGGATCACAACTGGACAAGCTTGCTGAATCGTTCAAGGAAGTCTCAACGGTATTGAGAACATTTGCCAAGGCCTCTGCCATCTCCTAGCCCGCATGATTCATGACGGTTCGTCGCCCTTCGACAAAGCTCAGGTTCCCGAGCACAGTCGAGGGACGAAATCGCGCAGTCGCGTCGCGAGACGGGCACGCGGAGCCGTGAGAGCCCGAGGCATACGTGAACAGTATGTCGAGGGAGCGAACGACGAGCCTGCCAGCCGCAGGCGCGTCGCAGCAGCGAATCCGCGATTGCAGCAGAAGCGCTCATGAATCATGCGGGCTAGTGCCGGCTGGTATGTTTTATGCGGAATGCGCCGTTACCGGAGAAATTGTTTTTCACTATTGACACAACTTTCTAATGGGCGTAAGAGGAATCTACGGCCCTTTCATTTACTCAATCAGGGGGACTGGACAGGGCGCGCGACTGTTAACGGGTTCCCCCGCCAACTTTCCAAGAGAGGAGGGTAGCGATGGATGACCTGACTCCACCTGGCCACTCAGGCCCGCCGATTCGAGGACGGGTTTCTGATCGGTCGTGCTAGCCGGTTCTCCTCTGGCTGTGTCGTAACGACACCAAAGACCAATCGGTTATAAGCCAATTTCCATCTTGGAGAATTCGACGCTGGTGCGAGGAACACAAGCGCCTGGGATGATGATGTTTTCCCCCGATCAGCGCCCAATGCTCTCGCTGTCGTGCGGGCCTCAGTGTTAGATGGGCCGAGACAATTCACATAGATGACCTGGCGTCCTAAGCGCCACGAACGGGCGACCTCGTACCTCGTGCAGGGTCGCCCGTGCCGTGGCTGCAGAGCATATGAATTCTTGGAGGGCACTATTCGTGGTCACAATGATACCCCGCCTGGCTTCCCTCTTCGCAAGACTGATCGAGACATAGCAGTGGGAAAAGCGTCGCCTCCGCGATGGACCAACATCGAAACCCTAGACGACTCGATGACAACCTGTTCTCCACGCCGACTGGATTCATGTGTACGGAATCGGTCGGGCGGGGCGACAGATACAGGATCATTAACGAGGAAAGGGGCAAAAAGTCGGCAGAGCACCGAGATGCCTTTTAAAGGTCCTGCACTCTCTTCCGGAAGAATGAGATGAGGTACGCGACCTTCCGTCTGGCGAATATGGGGAAACGGTTCGGATAGAATCTGACGAGAGTATAGACGTCGAGAGCCATATTGATAAGATCTCCGTGGCGGAATCGCGCATATAGGTTTGCAATCAGTGGCTCACCGTAATAGCTCATCAAGTGTTGCAGGCCTATGTCGTAGGCGACTCGAAGCTCTTGTTTTCCCTCGACGTACTGCAGCTGTTTCTTGAGCACGGTCACCGTCGATGCGAGCATCAGCCTCGCGTTGTTGCTCATGTTTGCGCCATGCTTTCGATATTGGACCACGAGTTGGTGGTGGCAGAGGATCGGAAATCGACGGGACACGCGTAGATAGAGATCGTAGTCCGCAGCAGGACTATTGGCTTCATCGAACTCACCAATCTCCGTGAACACCGACCGACGATAGAAGACCGACCCGGGGTTCCCGATGAAATTGCGCTGGAGCAGCCCTTTATAGTTGTAGTTCGTAGCGCGCGATATTTTCCCGATACCCTGGCTGATTCCAATATTCACGAAGAGGCCAAACGCCAAGGCGCAATCATTCCGAGAGGCCAGCGCCAGGAAGCCTACGTCGATGGCATTAGGAAACAAGCAATCATCTGCATCGAGAAATACAATGTAGGCTCCCTTGCTGTGCGAGAGACCCACGTTTCTTGCGCGAGAAAGGCCCAAATTGTCCTGCCGCACGTAGCGGATGTTCGGATACGCCTTCGCAACCTGCTCGGTATCATCCGTCGATCCGTCGTCAACGACGATGATTTCGATGTGTGGGTAGATTTGGTTGATGACACTTGAGATCGCCTCGCCTAAGAAATGGGCGTGGTTGTAACAGGGGATGATGACGGAGACTAATTCCTGATTGGGCGATCTTGCCATTATTGCATTACACATTATTAACTATTAGGTGTAGTCCGAGGACAAGGCACCGCCCCGCGACAAACATCAGCACCATCCACATGACAGCCAACGCATACGCACAAGAGCCGACACCAGACGAAACTCGACGTTCACGGACGACTTTTCCACTGGGACTGAAGCTCTATCCGACCGTCGAACGCCACGACCCTCGACAATGCTCGACCCTCTTCGTCTTTCTCATGCCGAATATCGACGGTCGTGCCCTCCCCTGTCTTGGTCACGAGCGCCAAAAAATCCAGCACTGTACCGGGTGGGACCCGCACCGTGGTAATGAACATATTGCCCTCGCGCACCATCGGGGTGTGCATCTTTCCGCTTTTCAGCACTGTTCCCGGGGGCCGCGCAGCATCAGGAATGATTTGCCACCCATCGAGGCCCCACACAAGCCAGACTTCCGCTGCTCTAGGAGCGTGGTAACGGATCTCCTGCGTCACGAGCGGGAGGTCGGAGGCCTCCCCCGCGAGCCAGGCCTTGCGCTGATCCAGCGTCACCACGGTCACCGTGGCTTTCTCTTCCAGGCTACCACTCACCCGCACGAACTTCAAAAAGCCCTTCCCATTGTAGTCCTGCCAGATAGTGACGGGCGCACCGCGGCTCGTCTTGCTGATCAGAAACCTATAATCAACCCAGGTCCCTGATGGGACTCGCACCGTCGTGGCAAAGGTGTCGCCCTTCCGGACCATCCGAGTATGCATGAGCCTATTATCCTTGAGCACCGTTCCTGCGGGGCGGGCGGCTTCAGGGATCGCTTGCCACCCATTCATGCCCCACACGAGCCAGACCTCGTCAGTTCCCGCAATACGGTAGCGGATCTCCTGTGCAACGAGTGAGGGGTCGGGCGTCGGGCTCGTGAGCCAGGCATTTGACTGGACCTCAATTCGACCATCGAACGCCACGACCCTCGACAACGCTCGACCATTCGCTTCTTTCTCTTGCCGAATGTCGATGATCTCACACTTTTCCGTCCTGGCAATCAGAAACGAAAAATCGAGCACAGCCCCGGGCGGGACCCGTACGGTCGTGGTGAAGGTATCGCCCTTCCGGACCATCCGACTATGCATGACTTTGTTGTCCTTCAGCACTGTATCCGAGGGTCGCGCAGCATCAGGAATCACTTGCCACCCATCGAGGCCCCACACAAGCCAGACTTCCGCAGCCCCTGGAGCGCGATAGCGAATCTCCTGTGCCACGAGCGGGAGATCGGTGGTCTGGCCGGCGAGCCAGGCCTTGCGCTGGTCCAGCGTCACCACGGTGACCGTGGCCTTTTCTTCCAGACTGCCACTCACTCGCACGAGCTTCCAAAAGTCCTGCCCCTGCGAATCTTGCCACATAGTGACAGGCGCACCACGACTCGTCTTGGTGATGAGAAACTTATAGTCGAGCTTCGTCCCTGGAGGAAGCCGCAGGGTCGTGGCAAAGGTATCGCCCTTCCGGACCATCCGGCTATGCATAACCTTGTTGTCTTGGAGCACGGTTCCAGGGGGACGGGCCGCTTCAGGGATCGCTTGCCACCCATTCATGCCCCACACGAGCCAGACCTCCTCGACTCCCGCAATGCGGTAGCGGATCTCTTGCGTGACAAGAGAGAGGTCGGCCAGACGGCCAGACGGCCAGGCTTTTCGCCGCTCTAAGTTGACCTTTGTCAATCTAGATTCAAATTCTATGCGGCCATCAAACTGTGCGATAAAGACCCCTGGTCGGCTTTCCTCACGTTGACCGTCGATCGTGGCTTCGATTGGTTTGGCAATCAAATACCTATGGTTAATAACCGATCCAAGAGGGACCTGCACCGTAGCGGTGAAAATATCCCCTTCACGGGCCATAAAGGTCTTCATGGTCCTATTAGCCCTCTCCGTTCCTGGGAGAATGGCAGCATCAGGAATCGCTTGCCACCCATCCAGGCCCCAGACGAGCCAGACTTCCGCTGCTCTAGGGGCGCGGTAACGGATCTCCTGTGTCACGAGCGGGAGATCGGCAGCCCGGCCGGCAAGCCACGCCTTGCGTTGCGCGATTGCGACCGGAGGCGTCTTGGATTCCATTTCAATCCGACCATCAGTTGTCACGATCGAACCTGATCGATCGGCCGCATCCTCCCAGACGTTGACTGGAACCCCGCCCTCCATCTTTGTGACGAGGAACCTGTACTCGATCGGCATCCCTGGAGGCACGCGTATCGTAGTCACGAAGCTGTTTCCCTTACGGACCAGCAGCGTGTGCATCAACTGGTCTTTCACTGTTGTCCCGGATGGGCGGAACGCCTCAGGCACGTTGTGCCATCCATTGGCTCCCCACACAAGAGAGACTTCGCCTGCGCCATCAAGGTGATAATGGATCTCCTGCGTCACGAGCGGGAGGTCTGTCTCCAGTCCTGAGAGCCAAGCCTGGCGTTGCTCCGGCGTAACCTGACTTGTTGTGGATTCGAATTCGATGAGGGAATCAACCTTTGCGCGTGGCAAAGACGGCGCCCCCTCCCACAGTTTGACGGGAGTTCCCTTCTCTGTCTTGCTGGTAAGAAACCCGTAATCTATTACAGTTCCCGATGGTACCTGAATCGTAATAACGAACGTATTGTTGGTGCGGACCATCAGAGTCTGCATCACTTTGTCCGGCACAATAGTTCCCGGAGGCCGGAGAGCCTCGGGCGCCTGTTGCCAGCCATTTATTCCCCAAACCAGCCACACCTCGCCGGCCTCAGGAGCATGGTAACGGAACTCGATCGTGATTGTTGACGGAGAGACGATACCGACCCTCGGCTTCGCCACAGATTCCTGGCTGCCTTCGAGGTCATGATAGAATAAGAGCGCGAAACAGATTAGACAAAGGAAAGAGAACGCAATTAATCGCAAAGAATAGCCATAATTATTGGCGAAGTAAGACCTGACTCGGGTGACTAGGGCCTCCATGTTCACACCCTCGCATCTTCCACCTACCCAGGCAGACAGCACCAACTATGAACGGTTGCCTCGCTATCGTACGGAAAAATCATTGCCATTCGGCCAGCTGTTTCGCGCGTTTCTGTGATGCTCTGTACGCTCTCGGACTCCGGAAGGCTCCCATAAGCTCGGCCAGAGTCAGGCGTCGTGGGAATCCGCGAGGCAGGAACAGTCTGGGCATAATCCAACGGCCGAACCACTGTCGTATCGCGAACAGGAGCGCCTGGCGTCTACTGACCGTTCGGTTCCTTACGCAGGTAAGCAGATAGGATCCGAAGCTGCAACCGTTGTCATGGATCTGTCGGCGCAAAGAGTCCTGCGACCGTCTATGAATGTGCCACACCAGGGCCGCAGGCTCATAGACTAACGTGTGCCCCTTGGCGACCAGGCGATGGAACATGTCTAAGTCTCCACCCCCTCCGGCAAGAGTGCCCAGATCCAGAGCGACGTCAAAAATGCCGATGTCGCTAAAGACTCGGCTGCGAAACGCCATATTTGCGCCGACCCCGAACGCCTGAGCTGCCAGCAGGTCATATGTGTTCAGTTCACTTTTCCGAAAGATACGGCGAGAAAATCCTTTGCCCATCCCCCCATACTTCAACTCGAAGAGGTGCTGAGCTTCCGACTCAAGTTCAGCTGGAGCAATAAATCCTGTCACAGCCATGACCTCGGGATCTGAAAATGTGTTCCCAATGGAGCGTAACCACGCTCGATCCACGCGAACGTCGTCGTCGGTGAATGCGATAATGTCATGACGCGCTTCGGCAATGCCGCGGTTCCGTGCCCAATCTAGCCCCGGCCGGTCCTCCCGCACGTAACGGACAGGAAGGGAAGCGGCCAGTTTTGCGGTAGCCTCTGACGAGGGAGCGTTATCGATCACCACAACTTCATAGTTGGGGTAATCGAGGGCCAGAATTGTTTTCAGACACCCTGCAAGCAGGTCGGCTCGATCGCGGGTGCAGATGACGACACTGATCGGATCTGTGGGTTGTCGTTCTGTCCGAGGGACCATCATGCGCGTTCTGAGAAGTGTAAGGCTGAGCTTCCAGCTCAGTTGCTCGGTAATTTCCTCATACAGTCTTTGCGCAGAAATAACCGGATGATGCGGCGCATTACTGAGGGAGAGCCACCCGATCGGCTCGCTATGATGGCGCACCAATATATACAGCCAGTCATACCGCTGGACTCCCCATATGGGCGAGATCGTTTCAGCAACATCTATTTCACATATTTTCCCCGGCATATGTATCTTTCTACAAAGACGCTATCATCGGCAGACCGTGGAACTATCGAATGTAGAATCAAACGGCTCTCTCGCCTGTTCCATAATGAGTATCTTCAACAATGGCCACGACAAATCGGAAGCCAAGATCGCACGCAGATGCGCTCCCTTCAGCCGTTCTGCGCCGACCTGTGGGGGAAGATGCCCTATCACGGTATTTTTATAAAAAATCCTGACACCCGCCGGCCTTTCTTCATCTAGCCTACGCTCAGCCAGTTCCAGTCCCTGGCTGAGATCCAGGTCAATCTCAACATCATCTGGCTGACTGTGCGCCGGCCCCTCTTGCAAGTACTTGATGAGCCCCCTTCGTGTTTTCAGTTCATCCTTCACACCGCGCAGATACCAATATGTGCGCAAGCCCTGAAAAACTCTGTGCCAAAGACGGCGTAGGCGCATGCGCTCAAACACCACAAGCAGCCGGCAGAGCAGAGCAGCGATAGCATCGCCAAGCGCGTCGTACTGAAAGACAAGGGCCTGCGTAATACCGCTTCTCAGACTCTGTCTCTCTTGAAAGCGGCTCAGGTTGAAGGTTGGGCGCAACTCAGTGTGTCGAAACCCCATAAGGATATCGCCGCGACCTTCTTGGCGAGCGCGAGTTAAGTTCCCTTTCGCATCTGCAGCTTCATGATGGTAGCCGACAGCATTCGGCAAGAACATAAACGTTGCACCCGTTTTCATCAAACGCATCCCCAAATCATAATCCTCTCGACGAGGAATCGAAGGGTCAAAACCTCCCACCTGTCTGAAGAGATCTGCGTCAAGAGAAAAATTTCCGCTGAACAAGTTCCGATAGAGGAAGCGATGGCTGGGCTTGCCCATCTCCTGAAACTGGTCGGCCCACCACGAGCGCACGAGCAGGGACAAAAAGTCGGTTCGGTGAGCCAACTCAACAGGGAGATATCCCATCCCCACGATCCCCCTGCCTATTCGATGGGCGGAAACGTGCGCTTCAACGAGTTGTGGTGCCGGCTCAACATCGTCATCGATAAAGATCAACGTGCTGCCTGTCGCCGTCGCCGCGCCATAATTCCTAGCTGTCGAGGCCCCTTGCTTCGGCTGCGCGAGGCCATGAAGCCGAAACGGTCCGGTATAGGCTCGAAGCAGCTCAGACGTATCGTCGTGGCAACCATCGGCCACAACGATGACTTCCATGAGATCAAAGGGATAACTCTGTCGGCACAGTGCGCGTAGCGTTCTCTCTAATGACTCCCGCCTATTATGCGTCGGAATAATGACACTGACACGATGTGCACGATCCTGCACAGTCATAGGTTTACCGTTGCACTCTGCAAGAGTTTTTGCGCGAAGTGCGGTACGCCCAAGGGCCAGCTAAGCATCCTCTGAGTTCTTCCAGCATCAGGTCAAGCGGTCTGCAAGATGGCCGACCAAGCAATGATCGAACCAACGAGGGGAATTGGTCATAACGAAACCAATCCCAGGCAATCTTGGGTGAGCCAAACTCGCCCTGGATAAAGAGTGCTCTCGTAAGAAACGCATAGACGCCGACTCCACTTCCATAGAACATCTTGCGAAGTTCCTCCCGTGTTCGCCGATGACGGTGCCAACACAGCGCCTTCGGTTCGTACACGATCCGGAGCCCGTTAATAAGGATGCGAGCGAACATTTCGGTATCGCCACCGGAACGGGTAATCGTTCCAGCATCAAGTGCTTCATCAAAAGGTCCAAGGTCGGCCACAACACGGTGACGAAGGGCCATGTTTGCTCCGGCACCCACCTGACCTATGGCCAGCGGATTGCAATGCACACCGTTGAAGACCCTACGCTTATACCCACGCCCAAACGGGCTCCATCGTTCATGCATTTCTTGGGCATCCGTTTCGAGTTCAAGCGGCATCGTAAGACCCGTGACGCAGTAGACGAGGGGGTCTTCAAAATTGTGCAAGAGCGCCAGAAGCCACCCTGGATCGGGAGCCGCGTCGTCATCAACGAACGCGACGATTTCACGGGAAGATTCATGCAGTGCGCGGTTTCGAGCATTGTTTAAACCTGGGCGATCCTCTCGAACATAGCGGACCCCTCGCCGTCCCGAAACAATGTCACGTGTCGCGTCCGTCGAAGGACAGTTGTCGATCACCAACACCTCTTGGCCAGTATCGGGAAGAAGACTTATTGCGTGAAGGCACCGAGCAAGATCTTCCGGGCGGTCGCGCGTACAGATCGCGATTGTGGTTGTCGGCAGAACAAATCCCGTTTCACGCTCTGGGTCCCACGCCAAGTAATCATGAAGGTACTGCTCCCAATACGTCCGTGCACCGATATTGAATACCCTCTCGCGCAGTTGAGTGCCGCAGATGTGTCCGTCGGTAATTGCCATTGTGGTTTGGCCGATCGGCCGACCACGGAACCTGACCAACACGAGCGCTTTCGTGTATTTATCGAGACCTGATAGTTGGTCAGGAATCTGTTCAAAATCGATGTCGATGACTGCCGTAGCCATATGCTTCCTATACCCTCAGCTCCGCACCATGACCGACCCTAGCGCGCAAACCTTATACCCCATCACTGGCCATTCGCTGGAAGGGAGTAGCCAGTGGGGGCATTAGACACGAGCGCCTTAGGCAGTACGTCGGCATATAACGCAACCACCACTGCCTCCTGAGAGGAATAACTCCTCATAGTTCTTCGGGCCAACGCGTAGCCGGTCAGCGCGTCCCATGCACAAGAACTTAACAAATGTGGTGGGTCTGGCATTGGTCACTATCGGAATTGTGATTCCAAAAGCCCCAATGTTCCTGGGACCAGCACCGGTTGTCCACAACACTCAGTTGGCGTTGCGTCGGTGTTATTGTAACCACATTCGCATCCCCGAACATCATGAGCATGTTGCTGCGGACAGAAAAGCTTTCGGTTATGGCATCAAAGGAAAGGGCGCTCGGGCTGCCATTCAAAGGCGTGCGCATGACAATCAGATTTTCAATGATAGCTCCATGGGTGAGACCCGATCCACCATTCCACACATGGATTCCGCCATAGCCGTTCTTACGCCCGTCATCGATACTGAGGTTAAACTGAACCCTATTCTTCGACCATGGCGGGGCGCCTCGGTATTGAAAGAGCCCGTATCCCGCTCCGTCATTGTCGTGTGAATAGTTGTATTGCAGAACCGAGTCCGTCACCCCACCATCCAACGCAAACCCGCCTCCATCGTGGAGTCCGGCCGTATGATTGTCGAAAGACTCATTCCGCTGAATGATGACACGAGTCGAATCATAGGCCCAAATGCCGATCCCCGCATCGCCCAACCGGCCATTATGATGCGCAACACACCACTCAACGGTTCCTCCCTTCACACCGCCCAGCACAATTCCTGTCCCACTACTTGAATTTGGGAAGGCATTGAGGCTGCCTGAGTTGTTGAAGGACTCTACATATCCGACATACACATGCTCATGCGAATAGGGCTGTTGCGCATACGTGATAAAACCGTTCATCCCGTTGTCATGAATCATAGCACGAGTAATCCGGATGTCCTTAAAACCGTTTCCGCCGCTCCATCCGCCGATCGAAATGCCATTGCGGCCAAATCCGCTGACTTCAACCTCATCAATTTCAATCCTCTCCAACTTAGCCGCCACAGGGAGGTTATTATAAAAATTAATCCCGTCAGATCTGTTCTCATCCTGACCCCGCCCGAAGATGTTGACTGTAGAGATGATAATACTAGCGGTGTTTTTTGCGACGATTCCTGCCCCAACCCCCGCATTGATCGTGGCACGTCCCTCGCCATACGACGTCACAAGAATCGGGCTCTCATTGGTTCCGTGGTCCTCCAAGTCGAAGAGTAGAGGTCCAACGAAGGTACTGCCTCCCTCAAGAAGAATACGGTCGCCGGGCAACAGATTCTTCTTGTTTGCAGGCACCAGGGTGGCCCATGACTCCACGAGTGTCAGACCATCATGGTCGTCGTTTCCTGCCTTGCTGATGTAATAATCAGCCCCGATTGCCGATTCAGAGGAGCTAAGCCCTACCACCACGAAGAATCCTGCTATCAACGAAGCGAGCCAATGGATCGAGGCCATGCCCGGCAGCCGAAGTCGGAACAGTTTGTGGTATAGCAGGGGAATCTCATGTCTTCACAGAGCAACGAGGATTGAGGGACACAATACCGCTTACCCCATGGTATGAGGCCGAGTCGCCTGTTACATATAACGGATGCATTTGCCAATGATAATCGAAGGCGCGTGACCAGTCGGTAGGATAGAATCCCACATTCAAGAAATAGGTGCCTGGCAGGAGCGGGAGCGGTCCGAACTCGCACCGAATAGTACCGGAGTCGGATATCTGCCCAGAGAGGTCGTGAATCGAGGCGATGGCGATCTCCGAGCACTTGACGTGCGTGTCGCTGAAAATTCCGAGGGTGAACGCCATGTCCTTCACAGACTCGTTTATAGAAAAACCCACCTCGACTGATATCGCGGCTCCGGAAGCGACGGTCTCTGTCCTCCGGCCATGGGTGTCGAAGACCACGAGGTTCGTAATCTGCACCTCTTCGGTTCCCAGGCGTTTCCCCTGTGAGAAGGTGAGGCGCGTGGCTGTTGCGTCCTTGCCCCCTTTGACCGCAAAAACCTCGCTTCGTTGCCGCATGAGATCGTGATAACAGGACACCGCCGTCTTCGGGTCGCCTTGCATGACGACTCGCCCTTCTTCCAGCACAAGCACTTCATCGCACAGTGCCTGGATTTGATCGGCGTTGTGCGAGGTAATGATGAGGGTTGAACCGGAAGACTTGAGGGCGCCGATCCGGTCAAGACACTTGCCCTGAAATCGTTCGTCGCCCACGGCAAGGACTTCGTCGAGCACCAACACCGCAGGGTCCAGGGCAATGGCTGCGGCAAAGGCTAATCGAAGGTACATCCCGGTTGAGTAGGTTCGGACAGGCTGATCGATCACGTGTTCCAATTCGGCGAAGGCGATGATGCCCTCTTCTTGATCCCGGACTATCTCTTGCCGCATACCGCTCAGGAGCCCGACAGTGACCAGATTTTGCCTGCCGGTCAATTCGGGATTAAAGCCACCGCCCAGTTCTAGAATTCCACTGACCCGCCCTTCTCGCATAATACGTCCTGATGTGGGACGTCCGACTCCGCACAGCAATCTCAACAACGTACTTTTGCCTGCCCCATTGTGTCCGATGATCCCAAAGACCCTCCCCTGCTCAATAGTAAAGCTGACGTCATGGAGTGCCCAGGTTGCCGGCTGAGGATTCGTCTGGAACGTGAGTACGCGCGTGAGGCTCTCTCGCAAAGTTGTGGTGCGGTTCCGATAGCGGATAAATCGCTTCGAGACATTTTGGGCGGTCAAAACAATCGGCATGGCTGGCTCAGTGATGGGCGAGAAGGCCCGCGTACGGTTGTTTAGATGGCATCGATGACGTCCGATTCATACCGTCGATGGATCCAGTATCCGAGCAGGAATATGACGAGACTCATGGCAAAGGCCAACGCCAAGGATGGCCAATCCGGCGCGGTACCGTCGAGTAAGACCTTGCGATAATTTTGTATCACCACCGACATCGGATTGATTTCGAACAGAACCCTATAGGCGCTGTCAACCGGGGGCTGATAGAACACGGGTGTGAGAAAAAAGAGCAGTGACAGCGCAAGATGAGTAATCTGTGCGACATCGCGATAAAATACGTTTGCCGTCGCAATCAACAATCCCAAGCCAGTTGTGAGGACTGCCTGAATGAGCAGGAGGAGCGGTAAGATACCCACGACAAGCCAGCTGATGGAAAGTTGTTGGCTGAGCGCCATACCAAGCAGAATCGGCAGGCCAAGGAGGAAGATCAGCATGTTCGTCATCGTGTTGACGACAATAATGAGTTCGGGAGGAAAATTCGGGTAACGCAGTAGATCGCGGCTGGAGACGAAGGCGAACGCTGAGGCATTCAATGAAGCGCTGAACCAGTTCCAGGGAAGAATGGCGGTAAACACAAACAGAGGATAATGCTCTATCTCAAGAGGAATGACACGACGAAAGACGAAGACGAGAATGAGTAATTGCGAAATGGGCGCTGCCAACGACCATAAAATGCCGAGAACCGATCCAGCATACCGGAGTTGGAAGTCTCGTTTGATAAGGTGCCAGGTCAGTTCGAGCGAATGCGACATGCGTGGCGTGGTATGACGAGGCATTCAAGGTTCACCATTTTCATTCGTTCATTCTAGGATCAGATGCGGACAGAGTAAAGCGATTTACGTCTTGATCCTACCCCTTCCAGGAAAGAGCTTTATCCGTTCAGCGCCATGCTCTTGAATGGAACGTATGGGGAAATTTGCGGCCCCATTACTTACCAAAGTACGAGAAGATGCCCGCACTGTTCTAGCAGGATGCAGAAAAAGTCCGCCAGCGGCGTTCTCGCTTCGCTCAGAGGCTCAACGTACCGAAGCGTACGCCTCGCCTTTTCGCTCGCTGCGGCCTTGCTGGACGGCCTTTTTTTTGCGCATCCTGCGGGCTATTTTGATGCGAGACGGCCCGTGTGCGAAGCGCGACGTAGGACGCAATAGTCGAGTTTTTCCGCAGCCTGCTAGTCTCGCGACAACGCCTCCGATGTCATTGTCGCTCTGCATACTGCCTCGCTGTCGTCTCGTTGGGGAGCCTTTTATAGGGCCTCGTCAGGGCTTATGTTGTTCGCGACCACTGCGTCTGCGCCAGAAATAATAGAGCGGGATCCCGCTCAGGACAGTCACTGCTCCATACAATGATTCTGTCGGACGTTGGACGAGACTGTAGATGACTAATGTGGCGGCTCCGATGACGAGGACTGCGGGCAAGAAGGGATAGAGTGGAGCGCGGTATTGGTGGGAACCCGCGGCGATGGTAGAACGAAGACGAAAAATCGTGGAGAGGGTCAAGGCCATGAACAGCGAAAGAACAAGGCCGCTGTACACGAGAAGCTGCTCGAAAGTTCCGCTCAGAATGAGCAGCGACGCCCAGAGACTTTGGAAGACGATGGCGCGGATCGGCGCTGCGTTGCGCGGATGGAGCCGGGCAAGCCAAGGACTAATCATGCCGTCGCGCGCCATCGCCCAATAGACGCGGGGCCCCGCCCAGGTCATGGCGCTGACGGCTCCTGCGATGGACAGACAGAGGATGGCCGCAACGAGTCGCCCGCTCTGTGGCCCCCACAAGGCTGCGGCTGCCTTCTCCGCAACCGGTACGATCGGTTCGCTGGCCAGCTCCGTGATCGAGAGCGCCGACAGATACACAACGTTCAGCAACAGATAGATCGCGGCAACGAACGCGGTGCCTCCGATCATGATCTTCGGCAGAGTCCGCCTGGGATCGGCGATGTCGCCGGCGATATACCCCGCCACATTCCAACCGAGATAGCAGTAGGTCACAATCACGAGCGCGATGGCGGAGGCTCCAAGCGTCGGCTGTTGGATGGTAGGCCTTGCGAGGAGATGGTCCCATTGCCCAGCCACTGCCGCCAACCCGCCGAGAATCAATCCCCCAATGGCGACGACTTTTGTGGTCGTCAAGAGCAATTGCATGCGCCCGCCTGCTCCCACACCTCGACAATGCATGAGGGTCGCGATCCACAACAGAGAGAGCGAGAGACCCTTCGCCACCCATCCCTGCTCGTCTTCGATCGGAACGACACGCAGCGCATAGGACGAAAAACTGATGGCTGAAGCTGCGACTGCCGCGCCAAAGCCGATCGTAAAGGAGGTCCACCCACTGAGAAATGCCAGCAGCGGCCCGTAGGCCTCTCGCAGGTAGACGTAATCCCCTCCCGCATGAGGCAGGGAGGCTCCCAATTCTCCATAGACCATGGCGCCACCGACAGCAAAAAGCGCTCCGGCGAACCACAAGAGGAGAATCAACATCGGATCGCCGAGATCGCGGGCCATCAATCCCGTGGTGGTGAAGATGCCTCCTCCAATGATGTTGCTCACCAGCACGCAGGACGCCGTAAACCAGCCGATCTTCTGCGCGACTGATTTGAGGCTTGGTTCGATGATTGAGGAATCGCTCATGGAGTAGGTGGATGGATGATACTCAGGGGCTTTCTTTTCTTCCTGCTCTTCCCTACCATACTGAACGATGCCTGGGAAGCAACCAAAAGCGCCTCGTGCCGCCGGTACCGCGCGACGTCGGCGCAAACCTGATCATGCGTCGACTGGTTTGACCGCGATCGAACTTCAAGCTGCGGCGCCTCCGAACAATATCGCCGAACTGCATCACGCGATCGAGGATGACGGCGGGAAAGTTCTCGCGATCTATCGCGAGCCTTATGGTGGACGCTGGCTGGTGCTGGCAGCCTTGCCGATCGAACTCGTTGAGCCAACCCCGTTTCAGCGCAATCTCTCCGATACACACGTTCGCAAGTTAGAGCTCGTGATCGGCAAGATCGGGCGATTTCTCGATCCGATCATTGCCGTGCATGCGCCGACGGGTGACCAGGTTGCCAAGTACTGGACTCCCAACGGGAACCATCGGCTCTCGGCGATGAAGACGCTGGGGGCGAAGAGCATTGTCGCAATTGTGGTACCGGAAGCGACCGCAGCCTACCAGATTCTCGCAATGAACACCGAGAAGGCGCACAATCTGCGCGAGAAATCCCTTGAAGTCATCCGCATGTATAAAGAACTGGCGCGGCTCGACGATGCGACGGAAGAGATCTATGCCTTGGAGTTCGAAGAGCCGGCTTTCATTACTCTGGGCCTCTGCTATGAAGAGCGTCCCAGATTCAGCGGCGGGGCCTACAATCCAGTATTGAAGCGCGTGGATGAGTTTCTGAAGAAACCGATGCGCGCGGCAATTGACCTGCGGCGCGAACGAGCCAACACGTTGTTGGCGCTGGATGATCTGATCGTCAAGCTAGTTGAAGCGCTGAAAGCAAAAGGCCTGACGAGCCCCTACCTCAAGAGTTTCGTGGTGGCGCGAGTGAATCCGATTCGGTTCAGACCCAAAGATGCCGAAACCCTGTCGTTCGATGAAGCCCTTGATCGAATGGCAACCGCAACGGCCAAATTCAACCCAGAGAAGATCAAGATGGAAGACGTGGCCCGCTCGGGCGGCGCGGCTGATGAGGCTGAGTGACCGCTCAATCCCCGGTTTCCCCACCTTGCCCTTCGTCTCAAAGCCCCTTTAGAATATCAATCCTAGATATGATCGATACGCGACGTTGATTCCCATCCACGAAGGAGGCCGCCATGAGTCTCGCTGACAACAAATGTATCCCTTGCCGCGGCGGTGTACCGCCGGTCCCGGCGGATCGTGCGCAGGCGCTGCTGAAAGAGCTGGGGCGCGGGTGGGCGCTGAACCAGTCCGGTCATCTTGAGCGCTTGTATACGTTTAAGGATTTCGCTCAGGCCTTGGCCTATGTGAACAAGGTGGGGGCTGTGGCAGAGGCGGAAGGCCACCATCCCGATCTCTATCTGGCCTGGGGCAAGTGCAAGGTCGAAATTTGGACGCACAAGATCAATGGTCTGACGGAAAGCGATTTCTACATGGCTGCCAAAGCCGATCGTGAATTTGAACCGTTTCGCGCAACGGCCGGTTAGCCGCGAGTCAGATGGTTGTGTTATGAGCCTACGAGGCAGCAGATGAGCGACAAGGCCCAGGTGGCGCTCGTCAACATGCCGTTCAGCTATTCGAAGTTTCCCTCGATCCAATTGGGCACACTGTCCGCACTGCTCAAGTCGAAGGGCATCCCTGTCGACTGCCATCATCTGAACGTCCGTTTCGCCCACAAGATCGGCGTGCCACTCTATGAATCGATCTGCGAAAAACGGGCGCTGTTCGGCGAGTGGATTTTTTCTTATCTCTTATTTCGTGACAATCCGAAGCGCGCTGAGTATCCCCGCCTGTTTAAACCGGTGTTCGAGCAACTTGCCAAGGAGAGCGGCTGTCCTGCCTCATTCTTCGAAGAGATGGCGTCGAGAACCGCGCCACAATTCTTGACCTGGGCTCTGACCTCTATCGACTGGGGGCAGTACAAGGTCGTCGGGTTCACCTCTACCTTCGATCAAAACGTCGCAAGCCTGACAATGGCGAAGCTCATTAAGGATCTCTATCCCGACGTCACGATCGTCTTCGGTGGAGCGAACTACGACGGTGAGATGGGGCTGGAATACTTCCGGGCCTTCCCCTTCATCGATCATGTGGTGGTGGGGGAAGGGGAGGAGGTGTTCCCAGAATTGGTTCGCTATGTCCTCGCAGGAAAGGTCGGGGCCATTCCCAATGGTGTGACCCATCGCGCTGGAAACATGATCTCGTTCACTCCCAACCACTCGCTCTTCTCGGACTTTGCGAAGACCGGCCCGCCCGACTATGACGACTACTATCATCTGCTGGCGGAGTTGGGTGATGCGGCGCAGGGTCTCGATCGAATCTTATTGTACGAGGGTTCGCGAGGCTGTTGGTGGGGAGAGAAACATCACTGTACCTTTTGCGGATTGAACGCCCAAAGCATGAAATTTCGGGCCAAGTCGCCAGAGCAGGCAGCGAAGGAGATGGCCTATCTCTCTAGCCGCTACGATACGGCGCGATTTCGCCTGGTGGACAACATCATCGATCTGAAATATATCGAGAACCTCTTCGGCCGATTTGCGGCAGACCATTGCGACCTCGATGTGTTCATCGAAACCAAGAGTAATCTTCAGAAGAGCCAGATTCGAACGCTCGCCGCTGGAGGCGTGAAGTGCATGCAGCCTGGCTTAGAGAGTCTGAGCGTCAATCAACTACAGGCGATGGATAAGGGCGTGACACCGATGCAGAACATTATCTGCCTGAAGTGGAGCGCCTATTATCATATCGCGGTATCCTGGAATATCTTGCTCGGGTTTCCCGGAGAGACGAACGAGGACTACCGCCGCCAGATCGACTTGATTCCGTCATTGTTTCATCTGCACCCGCCTGAGGCAACCGGGAAGTTTTGGCTGCAACGATTCAGCCCCTACTACACCAAGCCACATGAATATGGCATCCGCATCACCGGTCCATGGACAGCCTACGAGTATGTCTACGATGCACGGCAGGTAGACGTGAAGAAGATCGCCTACGATTTCGAGTATGAACTGGATAATTGGACCGTGGAACAACAGATTTACCAAGAATTGGTCGACCTGGTTGAGGAGTGGAGGAAACGGGCCGAGTCGAACGATCGGCCGTTTCTCTATTATTCGAAGGCGATGGACTATGTCACCGTCTACGATGGTCGGAACCCAACGTCACCGATACGGCAGCGCTACGAGTGGCCTGCAGCAGGCATCATCGAGGCCTGCAACGAAGCGGCTAAGAGTGCAGATCAAATCCGCATACTGTTAGTGAATCGACCGGATAGGGCCGCAATGCTCGACGGGGAAATTGATCAGGCACTCGGCGCCTTGACGGCGGCACGGATTCTCTACGAAGAACGCGGCAAGTACTTTACTCTGGCTATTCCAGAGAACCCCTATCTCTAGCCGAGCTATACACCGGTCCCATCACATCGACAGCTTGTCCGCCACGTTGCGCATCTGGACGCCATGCACGAGCGAGGCGCCGCCTCGGATGGCGCAGGCGACGTGAACGGCTTCCGTCATTTCTTCAATATTCGACCCCTTTTCAAGGGAGGCTTGCGTGTAGGCATCGATGCAGTAGGGACATTGGACGGCGTGGGCGACGGCGAGGCCGATGAGGGCCTTCTCTCGTTCCGTTAACGCTCCTTCGGCAAAAACGGCGCTATAGTAGGCCATGAATTTGTCCCACAGATCTTTGTTGCCCTTGCCCATCTCGGCGAACTTGGCTAGGTCGTGGGGATGGTAATAGGTCTCCATTTGCAGCTCCAAATTGTGAATGTTAAATTTTGAATGTTGCATGAGCTTGCACCCCTTCATTCATCATTCATAACTCATCATTCAACATTGTATTGCGTTCATGCGTTGCTGGGCGGATCGAGATCGGCTCGCTCGAGCACCTGCGAAAATCTGGTGCCGACAATGCCGGTCACCTTGGCCATAAGGTCGGTCACCTCTTGCCATTCTTGCGGCAGAAGATCCTGTTTCAGTTGGGGGTGAATGGCCCATTGGGCATCGACTTGTGTTCCCTTTCGGCTCACGAGCACCCGAAGCAGTTCCACATCCTTGTGGTGTGATTCAATTCCCGTTGTCTGGGATGGATTTCCGTGTGAATCTCCCGATGGAGGCAGCGAACGTGCCATACAGCCTATCTCCTTCCCGCTTGTAGAAAGAGATCTTACTTCATCGTCATTCTGTCTGTATATCTGCCAGAGGCCCCAGTCGCCAATCTGAACTCACAGCGACCTGCTAGTCGAGTACGACCATCGCAGGGTTGAGAACATACTATTGAGTTGTATCTTCTTGGAGCAGGGTGAGCATGGCTGGGTGGATGAGCCCGTTACTTGCCACCAATTCTCGCCCGTAAATTGAGTGAGGAGCGCCCGTGAAGTCCGTCACGTTCCCACCAGCTTCACGGAGGATCACGACTCCTGCCGCCATGTCCCAAGGGTTCAGTGTCACTTCCCAAAATCCATCGAATCGGCCGGCTGCGACATAGCACAGATCCAGCGCGGCCGTTCCAGTCCGGCGCAGCCCTTGTACTTTTAGCGCGAATCGCACGAAGTGGTTCAAGTTATTGTTCGGGGTCTCGCGAATGTCGTAGGCAAACCCTGTCACGAGGAGCGCACGATCGAGATGGTTTGTTGTGGACACGGAAATGGGAATCCCATTGAGATATGCACCATGCCCAATTTGTGCAGTGAAGAGGTCATCTCTCGTTGGGTCGTACACTACCCCAATGATCCCACGCCCGTCGCATTCGACCCCGATGGACACACAGTAGGCGGGGAACCCGTGAGCAAAGTTGGTCGTACCATCAAGGGGGTCGATCACCCATTGGTAGCGGGAGGGAGGTTGCTCGGTGAGTCCACGTTCCTCAGCAAGAACGCGATGGGTCGGGAAGGCGTCATGGATCACATCGATGATCCGTTGTTCTGCCTGATGGTCGGCGTCGGTGACAAGGTTAATGATCTGCTTATGTTCAATGCGAAATCCGGTGCGTGTGCATTCTGCGAGAACGGCTCCCGCCTGGCGGGCCGCGTCAGTGGCGACTGAGATCAGTGAGTCGAGGGGAATATCTTGAATGTACGGTAAGGACATGCGACGGCATCATAACACGAGGCGACGTGTCTACAATGTCGGGCGAAGTGGCCCTTCGAACGGAAAGCCATCCCACGCAGAGAGCCCAAGATCTGGGCAATTTCATGCTACTCTTTCTAGCGAACAGGTAGCATTGATTACAAACATAGACCAGTGTATAAGCGATCAACCAATGCAAGGCATTATCACAACTTTACTTGTTGACTTGTTTCGCAAGCAATGCTATAAAGCAAGCATGCTTTACCTGGGGGCAATGTTGTGGAAGAACTCACCGATATATTGGTTGGACTTGGACAGCGAATCAGCGCCTACAAGAACCGATTACAAGAACTCGAAAAGAAGCGTCGTCGTTCGGACGACGAAATCGCCACGATTAAGAAATACTTGGAGTTGGCAGAAACGCTCTATCGCGTTGAAGCTGACAAGGCCAAGCTCGCCAACCTCTCTAGTCAATTCTATTCCGATGAAAAAGGTGCTCGTCAGCGACCGAATACGGATGTCACCGACCAGTCGAGAGAAATTCTCATGGGGCGGAGCAAGTATTCCGGGAAAAGCGTGTCGGAAGCCGCGTACGAAATGCTCCGCGAAGCGAATCGTTCGATGCATGCAAAAGAGCTTGTCCAGCGATTGGTCGAGGGGGGGCTCCAAATCAAGGGGAAAACACCGCTGACGTCTGTGGCCACGTCTTTGAAGCGGGATAAGCGGTTCAGGAAAGTGGGTCCGAATACGTTTGAGGCATTGGAAGAGTCCCTGATCCATGCAGTGTAGTGTGCCTGAGTGAGACCTCAACAGACATGAAGGGGGGTGAGAGTCTTGGCGACGAAGAAAGCAGCAAAGAAGAAGAAGAAGTAGTCCCCGTCTTGATTCTAGCGTCGGGAGTAAGGCCACTTGCTCCCGACGTTAAATCACATCGTCAGTGACCCGTGCGACACACATCATCTCCCCTATCCTCGCAAGACCAGCACAGATTTTCTTTCAAGAGGTTGAGTATCGCTCGCATGATGAGGGTTCGTCGTGAACGCATGCGGACGTGAAACGAGACGGGCACTCGAAGACGTCACGTCTCGGAGCATCTTCGTAAGACATGCCGAAAGGCTGAGCGGGGAGACTCCCCGTCACAGCCGCGTACGCATGTGCAGCAGATGCGCGATGAATACTATGGGTTAGGAGGCTTGGATGGCCACCAGTGATGCGAGTCGTGGTACGGCCATGGCGGAACGAGGCTCAGATGAGGCGACTGGTTCGTCGGCATTGAGCAACACCCAACTATCGGGGTTGTTGAGAATCTGTTGAACGAGGCGTGTGTGTATCGCATGTCCCGAGCGCTCGGCGGTCAAGTGCCCGATAAATGGTACCCCGAGCAACGAAAAGTCTCCGATCAAGTCCAAGATCTTGTGTCGCACAAATTCATTGGTAAAACGAAGACCTGATTCATTGAGAATGCCGTCTTGAGAGAGCACGATGGTATTGTCCAGGTTGCCCCCCTGGCCGAGCCCGCGAGCCCAAAGGGCTTCCACTTCTTGCAAGAATCCGAATGTCCTGGCACCTGCGATCTCCCGCTCAAATGCATGGGCTGAGTGCTCATAGGCATAGGTCTGAGTCTGGATCAACGGATGATTGTAATGGATAGAATAAGTGATCTTGGTGGTCGAGGACGGTTCGATACGAACGCGACGGGTTCCATCCACCACTTCAAGAGGTTGAGTGATTTTCAGATAGGGTTGCCGCCTGCCCTGCGGAACAATTCCAGCTGACCGAATCAAGCGAACGAAGTGTACCGCGCTGCCGTCCATGACAGGCGCCTCATCGGCATCGAGCTCCACATAGGCGTTATCGATCTCAAGTCCGGCCAAGGCCGCCAGGACGTGCTCGATCGTCTTGACCTGAAACCCGTTGCCGCTGATTGCAGTGCAGAGCTCCGTCGGCACCAAATGTTTGATGGACGCCGCGAGGGAAGCTCCATTTTTGCCATTCCGGTTGACAAACACGACGCCGGTATTTGCCTGAGCAGGCCTGAGCGTCATGGTCACGGGCTGGCCTGAATGGAGCCCAACCCCCACACAACTCACTGCATTCGCTAAGGTTTGTTGAGCTCTCACGCAATCACCTCAATAAATAATACTGAGATGCACAGCAACTTACATGCCAATACATTACTTTGCGGAAAGTAATCGTATGTCATTGATAGTACAGTGTAATAAGATCACATGAACAATATGAAGTCATGTTGCAAAAACATGACACCTGTGACTTTTCAAATATTATTGAATCGTAACTTGAACCCTATCGTGGCGACATGATGAGCCAATATTGATGGAATGGAGTGGAGTGGATCTCAGTGATTGGCAACGAGGGTTGACGGAAATGGCTCACACTGAAGTGACGCGAAGGGGAATATAGCGGTCGATCGGATTCAGGACGTGTGGTCACCAGCTTGTGGGCTAGCAGTCTGCTGAAAAACGTGATTTTCTTACAATATGTCGTCGCGATATAACCATCGAGGATCACGTCAGAGTCGCAGCAGGATGCTCAAAATGGCCGTCCAGCAAGGCCGCAGCGAGCGAAGAGGCAAGGAGGTACGGACCGCACTTCGTGGGGCCGTTTGCCCTTACAATAGGTCTTGGCGAACGGAAGAGCCCCTCCAGTACTTCCGATTTCCGAACAACTCTCGTTGAGCCTCTGAGCGATGCGAGAACGCCGCTGGCGGACTTTTTCAGCATACTGCTAGACGGTTTTCACTTGCCGGCCACAACACCTACGGTCGGGGATCCAACTCGATGAGGCCTTTCCGAATGGCCAAGATGGCCGCTTGCGTGCGGTCGTAGACTTGCAGCTTATGGAAAATGTTCCGCACATGATTTTTGACGGTCTTTTCGCTCAGGTCCAAGTTATTGGCAATCTCCTTGTTCGTCTTGCCGTCTGCGACTAAGCGTAGGACCGTGATCTCTCGCTCCGTCAGATCGTGTTCGACCCATCCAGGCTTTCTCCCCTTCTTCTGGGACATCAAGGAGAACTCCGCCAAGATCTTGCTCGCGACGGATGGATGGATCAGTGACTCACCCTTATAGATCGCACGAATCGCGGCGACGATCTGAGAGGACTCGGAATCTTTCAAGAGATATCCCGTGGCGCCGGCGCGCACCAAATCGAAGATGTACTGTTGCTCGTCGTACATGGTCAGGGCCACAATTCCGATGTGAGGGAACTCACGCTTGATTTGTCTGGTCGCTTCGACTCCGCCCATCCGGGGCATGCTCACGTCCATCAACACAACATCGGGGACCAACGTCCTGACCTTCTCGACTGCTTCCATGCCATCCTGCGCTTCTCCTACGATATGAATGTCGTCTTTCGTCTTGAGGATTGCAGCCAGTCCTTCGCGGACGACGCGATGGTCGTCCGCAATGAGCACCTTAATTTTTTCCATGGGATATCATCTCCTTATTCACCAGGGGAATGTCGACAACGATAGTCGTCCCGCGCCCTTTCTTAGACTCGATCTTGCCTTCACCGCCCACAAGTCGAGCCCGCTCCAGGATGCCGCGAATCCCGAAATGGTCCCATTTATCGGGATCGCGCAGCACGGTGTCCATGTCGAATCCCACGCCGTTGTCCACGATGGTCACCTTGAGGCGTTCGAGGTCGATGTCCAGCCCCACAGTAACCCGAGTCGCTTTCGCGTGTCTCTCCACGTTGCTGAGAGCCTCTTGCACAATGCGAAACAGAAAAATCTTGGTGCGCGGATATAAAATTTGTTCATCGCCGGAGACCCGAAACTCCGTCTTAATGTGATATTGAGTTTCGTAGGAGGTGAGATAATTGGTCAGGGCCGGGAACAACTCCATCTTGTCGTAGTGGAGGGGGCGGAGATTGAAGATGACTTGCCGCGCTTCATGGATGGCCAGCTTCAGTTGGGCTTTGCTTTCTCGCAAGGTGGCCAGGCTGGCTTTCGGGTCTTTTCGAATCAGTTGTAGACTCAGATCCAGCTTGAAATTCACCCCGGCCAAGTTCTGTACAAGGCCGTCGTGCATCTCGCACGCAATACGTGTCCGTTCCTCCGTCACCGCCACACCTGTCTCCTTGACATACAATCGATAGAGGGATTGGTATTTATTTAAGGTTTTCTCGATCTCGGAGGTTGCGCGGATGCGGGCATCGATGAGCTCCCACATGAATTTGGCGCTGGCCCCACCGATGATGGTCACGCCCATTCGATGAAAGTCTTGGAGCAACTCCCACACCTTGGCATCGCCCGACACGTCGATGATGAGGTCCACGCGCTCGAGGTCCAGGAGCCGCCGGTAATTGCGGGTCACAGGGATGCCAAGCTGTTTCGCCAGTATGACGCCTGGAGCGTTTTTCTGAACTTCGGCCACGCACACGATTTTGACCAGCGGGTCTGTCGCAAAGATCTCCATCAGCGCCGTGCCGCCGCGGCCTGCACCGATGATCGCCACATGCGTCCCGCTCGATACTCCAGACTTGGGTGGCAGCCTGGGAGACTTGGATTGAAAAGCCGGCATTATGACACGTACTCGCTGAAACATGGCGCCATGGGATAACCCGACGAACGATGGAAAGACATGGAGAGGGGACGCTGAAGAGAAGAAGGAATTCCGCAGCCCTCACCGCTCGCGACGTTGCTGAGCCAATGTTTTCAGCTCGTCCATGAACTGGTCAATGTCCTTGAATTCGCGGTAGACAGAGGCAAAGCGAACATAGGCGACCTGATCCAGCTGATGAAGCTCTTTCATCAACTCTTCGCCCACGATCCGACTCTCGATTTCGGTTTCGCCCATTTCCTGAATGCGTTTCTCGATACGATCCGTCACGACTTCGATCGTGGCGGTACTGATCGGTCGTTTTTCACAGGCCTTCTTGAGACCCGCAAGAATTTTGGTACGGTCGAATGACTCGCGGCGGCCGTCCTTCTTCACCACCATTGGAAGAATTTCTTCAACACGTTCGTAGGTCGTATAGCGGCGCTTGCAGCCGAGACATTCGCGTCGGCGGCGAATCACCTCGCCATCCTTCGCCGTGCGCGAGTCGACGACCCTATCTTCGTGTTCATCGCAGAACGGACATTTCACAGGCGGTGATCCTGCCCCGTCTGACGCGGGTTAGTAGGGATGAAAGATTGGGAAACGACCGCAGAGTGCTTTGGCCTGAGCGCGGACTTCCTCGAGTGCCGCTGGGTCTTGCCGATACTGTAGGACCCGGTCGACCAAGGCCACAATCTCTTTCATCTCGGCTTCCCGCATCCCACGGGTCGACACAACGGGAGTGCCGAGTCGAATGCCGCTGGCGACGGCCGGCGGCTTCTCGTCGTAAGGCACGGCATTCTTATTCACGATAATGCCGGCAGCGCCCAAAGCCGCGTCCGCTTCTTTGCCTGTAATGCCCTTGTTCGTCAGATTCATCAGCATCAGATGCGTATCCGTGCCGCCCGACACAATCTTGTACCCACGGTCGAGGAGCCCTTGGGCCAGCACCTTTGCATTGGCGATGACCTGTTGTTGGTACCGCGTAAAAGATGGTGAGAGGGCTTCCTTGAAGGCGACGGCCTTCGCCGCGATCACATGCATCAAGGGTCCGCCTTGTATTCCTGGGAAGAGGAGTTTGTCGACCGCTTTGGCATGCTCAGCTTTGCACATCACGACGCCACCTCGGGGTCCACGCAGGGTCTTGTGGGTAGTCGTGGTGACAAAATCGGCATAGGGAACAGGATTCGGATGGAGCCCTGCGGCAATCAGCCCGGCGATGTGGGCGATATCGACCAGCAGATAGGCCCCAACCGACTTGGCGATCTGTTGGAATCGTGGAAAATCGAAGGTGCGCGCATAGGCGCTGGCGCCGACGACGAGCAGGCGTGGGCGGCATTCCTCCGCCACCTTCTGTACCGCGTCATAGTTGATGATTTCAGTCTCACGTTCTACGCCGTAGGAAAACACACGGAACAGAATCCCCGAAAAATTGACCTTACTGCCGTGAGTGAGGTGACCCCCTTGGGCGAGGTCCATGCCCAGGATGGTGTCGCCTGGTTTCAGCACAGACAGGTAGGCCGCCATATTGGCTTGCGACCCTGAGTGCGGCTGCACATTCACATGCTCGGCGCCAAAAATTTGTTTACACCGTTGGATCGCGAGGTCCTCCACGGTGTCCACATGCTCACAACCACCGTAGTACCTCTTGCCCGGATACCCCTCGGCGTACTTATTGGTCATGATGGAGCCTTGAGCGGCAAGGACGGCGGGACTGGCGAAGTTCTCCGAAGCGATCAGCAGCAACCTGTCACGTTGCCGCTCTCCCTCGGCAATAATCGCAGCGTAGACATCCGGGTCTGTGGCTTTGAGTGCGTCTAAAGAACCGACCACGTCGCTCATAACAGCTCATTCCCTCGTTAGTAGGATGCTGAAAAAGTCGGTCGTCTCACCCGCCCAACCCCCGCGCGCCGAGACGCGCTTTTCCCCGAGCATCGTTCTCGCATCGTTCAGAAGCTCAACGAGAGTCTTCGGGAGTCGGAATCACTGGAGGGGCTTTTCCGTTCACCAAGACATATTACATGGGCGAACGGACCCACGAAGTGCAGTCCCTACCTCCTCGCCCCTTCGCTTGCTACTGCTTTGCGGACAGCCTCTTGAGCGCACTACGACTATTTTCGCATCAGCGCTGCGTTGTACGATTCCGACACTGTTTTATGTAAAAACTGAGTTTCCCCGCGGTCCGTTAGGCCTCAGCTGGGGCCGTTTCGGCTTCCTGTTTCTTCACGACATGGATGACCACAGTGGCCGTCACGTCCCGCGGAAGCTTAATCGGCACAGTGAAGGTGCCGAGTTCCTTGATCGGATGGTCCAGTTGGATTTTGCGCCGATCCACGGTAAAGCCCTGTTCTGCCAATTGTTCCGCTATATCTTTAGTCGTGATCGACCCGAACATCTTGTCGTCCTTGCCGACCTTGGTCTGCATGGTGAGGGACACCGCCGAGATGCTCTTGGCGTGGGTTTCGATCTCCAGCTTTTCTTTTTTCGCCCGCTCACCGGCGACGCGCTTGATATGCTCAAAGGCCTTGATGCTGCGACTATCGGCCAGCACCGCTTTCTTACGTGGGAACAGAAAGTTCCGTGCATACCCAGCTTTCACATCGAGGAGGTCCCCGAGATGTCCGACCCCCTCCATCGTTTCTTGTAGAATGACCTTCATGCCCCTAACTCCTTTGGTGGAAAGGGAAAGAGGATACTGGGGGGCCGGCAAAAAGTCAATTCGCAATATACGAAAGATGGTCGCTGCCTCTCCGGCTCAACATGATCATGACCACGCGCATGCCCGAACAGGCAGGCTGGACAGGTGGAAGAGGTCGACCGTATGATGGCGACCGCGATACGAGGACAATCTCCCAAGAATCTTATGACCGCTCGAGACCTTCTCGAAACATGGGCGCTCCGCCTTGAAGCCGAACAGACACGGGTGAGCGGTACGGCGCTTGACCAGCCAATTAATCAGGTGGCAGGCCGACTTGTACACACAATCGGCACGTTACATCTCTATGAGTTGACTCTTCCGCAAGGCTCGTCTATCGAGCATGACATCCCCTTCTCAATTATTCCTCCGGACGACATGGAACCTACCGAAGGCATCGTGCTGAGTGGCCAAGGCAACATGGCCCTCGTGCAAACATTCGATACCATCGGACAGTCCTGTGTCGAGGCAACAGTGGTTCCCGATCGGGCCGGGCTTCTGGCCACGTCCGTCAAGCGATTGCGCAACATGCTGGCACAGCCAGACGCCTATCGACTTGGTCCAGCAGACCGTCTTGCCCCTCTCCTCGAAGCGACGACGGGAGCGGAGGAACTTTCCGGGTCAGGCACCAAGTCGTCGATCCTCACGACCGCCTGGGCAGACGAGCTTTCAGTCCGACGGCAGCGATTAGCCGTGCTGGCGATCGAATTGATTCGCGCGAATAAGCGCATCCTGGTGGTCTGCCCTGACCACCAGGCGGCGGACGTACTCGTCGGAACCATCGCGCGAGCCATGAAAGCGGTGGGGCTCACATATAAAACGTGGCTGAGTCGCTATGAAATGTCCTTGGCCCAGCAAGCCGAGGGCGTCGGGATTCAGGAACTGGGATTCGAAGCGCAGATGCATCAATTCTATGCCAAGTCCCGCGCAGAGAAGGCCGCGCTCCGGCGCAAATACGACCGATTCCGCGAACTGACGCCCATACTGGCGTATAAGAGGCAGAAGCAAAAAGATCTCGATGAAGTGCGTCTCCTGGAGTGGCGACTGCTGACGCAGCACGGCGACCTACAGGCTAAGATCAACGAGGTGAATGCCACCCTGGCCGAGTATGAAAGCCTTCCCCTCTTCAAGCGGCTCAGCCTGCAGGTTGTGGGGAAAAACGTCGAATCACTGCATCAATATCTCGAACTGTATGAGAGTCAGTGCGCCGAATTGAAAGGGGAGCTCGACATCGCCACGGTGCGCATCGATGTACTCGTGCCGGAGGCAGCAATACCGAAAGACATGCGGCCGGAGTTTGACGAACTCAAAGAGGAGATCGTCCGGCTAGGCGGGACGAAAAAAATCCGAGAATTGCTCGCAGCCGAAGACAACACGAACCGCCAGGCCTTCATACAGAATCGACGGCTCGTGGTCACCACCGCATCGAGAGTGTTGAACGATCCCCTGTTTCATCGCGTCCGATTCGATATCTTGATCGCCGATGAGGCGCCATGGATCGCAGCGGCCCCGTTGCTCGGCGCCGCCGGGCTCGTTCACGAACGAATCGTGATCAGCGGCGATCGGCGCGACATCGCATCGGCAGGACTGTGGGCCTCACGCGAGTCAGCGCATCGGCAATCGAAGCCGCTTGCTTGACGGGGACCTCAATAATTCAGGATAATCCGGGACTCACCTCGATGTGCCGAAGTGGCGAAACTGGCAGACGCACTAGATTCAGGGTCTAGCGCCCGCAAGGGTGTGCGGGTTCAAATCCCGCCTTCGGCACCAACTTCTCTCCTCTCTCCCAACAAGGGCGTCCCGCGTCTCAGCGCTCTTATTGCTGACACCAGATAAAACACCTGCCCCGGCATCGTTTCGGGCTGAATTGTCACGTGAGCCTGCGAGATCATGCCCCGTCAAGTTCTCCGTCATACTTGTGGTCGCGCTTCCCTTGGTTCGGTTCTGGACCTATCTCTTGCTCCTCTGAGCTGTCGCTAGCCCGCATTATTCATGACGGTTCGTCGCGAAATCGCTGAGCCGCGTGGCGAGAGCGGCGCGCGGAGCCTTGAGGACCTTCAACGTACTCGTGCAGTACGTTGAAGGTCCGAGGGGCGAGCCCGCCGACCGAAGGCTTGTCGTAGCAGCGGATCAGCGATTGCAGCAGAAGTGTTCATGAATAATGCGGGCTAAGGCTTGTTGGGCTAGCGGTGCCATCACCGCATATCCATTGTCGTTTGGATGGAGTCCATCATCACTCAGTTCATCTCTCAATAAACCTTTTTCATCAATCATCGCTGAATGGTAATCCAAATAGGTATGGCTGTTTCTTGCCGCATATTCTTGTATCCATTCATTCAGTGCTTTGATTTGATCAGGAGGTCTCTGCACGGTCCTGATGATTGGCTCCCCATCGTTGTCCCTCTCATAATCACTGACGGGTAACAGCGAAGACAAGACGACGAAAATGTCGTTCGCGCGAGCCAATTCAGCCATAGAGACGAGATTATCTGTAATCGCGTGGAATGTGCTCGGCCTTGCAATGCCCGCAGCGTCGTGTACGTTGGCAAATTTGATATCGTTTGTACCTGCGAGGATCACGACCACTCTGGGCCTTATTGCGATCACGTCAGATCGAAAGCGGCAGAGAATCACACTCGTGAGCTCGCCACTGATGCCTCGATTGATGTAGGGCTTGCCGAGGAAGAACATCCCAAACCCATGGTCAACCCACAGAGCGGTGATTGAATCGCCATGGAAGACCACGCGAGTTTCGTCCATGGTCGGCAATGGTAGCTTGGCGTTGGACTCGCGAAAGGTCGATAGAGAGGGGCAATCTTTGCGTCTAGATTCCAGCTGGGCAGCGACAGCATTAGCTGCCGCGTCGCCCCGAGACTGTGGAGTGCAAGATTGAATTGATGCGGCGGCAGTCGATACAAGCAAGATGGAAAGAAGAGTGAATAATCTCGACAAGTTCAAGCCTCCAATTCTCTGGATAAACAATGACCTTCGCCCAATCCAGTGGACACCCGGTTGCGCAACGTCTGAGTTGACATCCATGAAAAAACCGTCCCATCCGGCGACTCAGACGCTGTGAGGAATCTACCCCAGCCTCGTGCAGATACTGGGCCTCTACTTAGGAGTCTGCGGAAAAACTCGGTTAATGCCCAAAATGCCGAAAGAATTTTCCCCATGGCGTCGATGTCAACATCGCCTCAGGATGCTCAAAAAGGCCAGACTT
>Ga0163151_10000513_pt1 | contig 67677 bp, 81 predicted proteins | sample OliLakLV19MP5IB2_FD_145596 | JGI IMG/M metagenome (GOLD analysis project Ga0163151, IMG submission 145596) | Freshwater microbial mat bacterial communities from Lake Vanda, McMurdo Dry Valleys, Antarctica - Oligotrophic Lake LV.19.MP5.IB-2 | ecosystem: Environmental > Aquatic > Freshwater >... | reverse complement strand
ATTACTGACCCTGAAACCGTGCGTCTACTTAACTCGTTCGACCGATATGTAAATCGGGAATTTCGTGAACGCGAGCAAATGTCATTTTCCGATGAACTTGATGAAATTGAAATTAGAAATGCACTCTACGAATTAAGGAATACATATGGCACTGGGTTTCATGATCTCGACTCAGTAAGTTTGGCAGAAGAAGAACGCCAAACTGTTTTGGCGTATCATGCTGGTTTATCGGAACGACAAAAATTAGGCGAAGCCTCGACTGAAAGACTTACAGAAAAGAATCTGCAACAATCTTTGCGAGATATCGGTACGTTTCGAAAACTATTAATGAATATTGAAAACGATTGGGGTAGATCTTTTTTTGTTTTCTTGCGCCATCGAGAAATGAAAGAAAATCGGTTTATCCATATTGAAGAAGAATTTGGCGGCACTGATATCTTAAGAATCGAACAATTTTTTACATTTTCTGAGGAAGCACGAATGCAACTTTTACAAAAGTACCCCGAGCTTGCCGAAGTGTACAAAAGATTTCATATAGACCAATTTCCTAATTTGCAAAAACGACTGCAGGAGGCCGAACAATCTCTTGATGATCAAACGCGAGAACATCCTGAAGAAATACGCAACCTGTTGAAAGGGCTTCATTCTACCAATGAAGCAATAGATTCCGGAGCGATTGATGATCTGATCGGTATTAAACCAGAAAAGGTTGAGCGGAACGTTGATATGCGGGGACTAGAACAGCAATATGGCCATGAGCAATTTCCGTATCAGGGCACTCCATATGAATTCATCCGCCAGTTTCTGAAAGAGCTTAATTTATCCGAAAGTGACGTATTGTATGATTTGGGTTGCGGCTATGGACGCATACCATTATACGGTGCGATGACAACTCCGGCACAATATCGCGGCATTGAGATTGTTCCCGAGAGAGTTGCTGAAGCCTATGAGGTAAAGAGTAAATTCAAATTGGACAATGTGAAATTTCGGCAAGGCAATGTGCTCGAACAAAATTATGCAGACGGTTCAGTATTCTTTTTATTTAATCCTTTCACACATGAGACGCTCGAGAAAGTTGGTGAGCAGTTGAAAGAATTGGCTAGGACCAAAAAAATTAGGGTGGTCTCACTCGGACCATCAACGAGTTACTTCCAGTCGCAAGATTGGTTAAGACCAGTTGAATCTGGTTCAAAAGAACGGCCCTGGAGTTTAACAATTTTTGAATCGGTATAAACAAGAACTAAGGGTTGCTCATTTCGTCATTCTCCATGAAAGCAAAGAATATCTAGAAAATATATTGCCGAAGATATCTGCATTTCTGGAAACACAATTAAAACTATCGCTTCATCCAGATAAGGTATTTATAAAAACATTCGCATCGGGCGTAGACTTTCTTGGGTGGGTACATTTCCCGTATCATCGTGTACCGAGAACATCAACTAAAAAGAGAGTGTTTAGAAATTTAAAACAAGGTAAAAGCAAAGAATCACTCGCGTCGTATCGAGGACTTTTGAGCCATGGGAATACACATAAACTCCAAAAGAAGTTATAACTTCATAAAACACAGACTTCGCGCGCATTCCTCCCCAGACCCCTCCTACGCGCGAAAACCCAAAACGAAATCCCGCCGAATTTCAAAAATCAGTAGCCGAGGTTTTGCGAATCCTTTCCCCAGAATAGTGCTTCGCAAAACCGAGTCCGCATTGTATTCGCACATTCCGTACTTTTCCTTTGGAAAAGCTCTGTGCTTTGCACAGAGGCGCTTTAGCGCACGGATGTGCGATTAGTCATTTGTTTGGAAAAAAGTTCGCGCAAATGATACAATTACATCACCAAAAACACCCGCATTCGTGCGGGTGTTTTTTGTTTACAATTATTTTCCAGATGTTCACAAAAATATATCTTGTCTACAAACGTTGCTATAATGGGCGCATGAAAATCGCGACCAACGTGCATCGTGACGCGTTTGGTGGAATAACCATTTCCAACCTAGCGCTTTTTGATTGGCTTGAAGATACCGATGCCACCATTGTCGGAATCGAGTTTCTTACAACTCGACACATTTTAGGGGCCATCATCTTCCGTCACTACCTCCCCACTTTTTTCAGTCATCACATTGTTAACGGCATCGACATTCTTACAAAATTTCCGTGGGAAAAATCTGGACGGCTACGAAAAAAGTGGGGGGTTTTAATTGAAACAACTAAAAATATCCTCCGGAAAGAAACTCCGGACGTCGTGCTAATTAACGGCACCTATTTTTCACCCTGGATTCTGGCCCAAGCCGCTCATGAGCTTGGAATCCCTGTTGTGCTTCGTTATGCGGGTGTTCTCCAACGAGAAATCCAACACAAAAACTATTTCGTGCGTAATCGCCTACTTGTTCGTGAACAGTGGCTAGCAGCAACAGCGAACGCCGTCATTTTTCCGTCTACTTTGTGCCAAACGGTGGTAGAACAAGAAATTCTTGGCCGTCCGTTAAACAATGGTATTGTTATTCCTAACCCAGTAAAAACTCCGGTAAATCAACTAACTAGTAAGAGAAGTAGTCGGTACACAATTGCCACTATCGGCAGATGGACACGCGTCAAAAACTTTGGCGCTTTCATTGCCCTGCACGAAGCTTTACTGCACGACAACTGGGCGCATCGCGCCATCATGGTGACGTCTTTTTGGGATGATGGTTTTGGCATCTCCGAAACAATTGAACGGAAAGAGCCGATGGAACAAGAGGAGCTTCGTGTTTTTTACCGCTCACTTGACCTGCTCGTTGTACCTTCCCATTTTGAAACCTTTTGCAATGTCGCCGCCGAGGCGCTCATTAATGGTACTTCCGTCTTAGTTTCGAAAAACGTCGGATTTGCCGAGACTCTCCGCAAGGCTGGATTGAGCCGGATGGTTATCGACTCTTTTGATAATCCTCAAAAAGTAGCTAAGGCGGTAAAACGAATTGCAAAAATAAAACTCACGAAAAAGGAACGTGACACAGTAGCTGTTCTCCTTGATCCCCACAAAGCTCACAAAAATATTGTCAGCGTTCTCGAGAGCGTGCTCAAAAGCGAAGAGATATCAATCACGAAATAGTTGCTCTTCTATTCCTTTGTACCACCCTTCCCGCTCACCCCACGGCTTGCGCTCAATCGAAAACGTTACCGGTTTCCGTGGATCGATTGTTTCACTTACCCAAGGCGCTTTGTAAGCCTCTTTAATGAAGTCGGTGACCGATCCATTCTGCGTGTAAGGGACCTCGGTAGTTGGATCCCGATCTTCTTCATACGTATCCAGGCCGCCGGCAACCACGCAGCCAGTGGTCAGCTCAGCCGCATAGCGCACCGTGAGCCCTGCCGCCTCTATAGGTACCGCTATCCGAGGCCCGAAAGGATGAACGTACGAATGAGTCTCGGCAGGAATATCGAAAGTTGAACCACGGGCAAAATCGTATAAATAGGTCCCCCAGTAATTACCGTCTGTACCGTCAGAAAGAACTTGCACGCCATTGATACTTGATGACAGCGGAATACGAGTTACTGACCCGTCCGAATCGGTAGTCAAATAGCTAAGCTCCAAACGAGTAATCGTTACTCGGCAAGTTTCCGTGCCGGTGTTAGCAAGCGCCAACCAGGCCACGGCGACTGGGTTCGTCTCCGAGTAGCCCCTCCACTGTTGGACGCCACACTCGCTCGGTGCGTGCTCAGGTTTTGCTGGTCCACAGTCATCCATTAACCCACTTGTCGATGAATTCAAGCCAAAGAGCGACTCAAAAGATAAATATTTTTCATTAAGCTCTGGTGAGCCTGACCACAAAATTTCCGGGTTTAGAGGATCAATACCTTCTGCCTCATCTTTACTCCGCACTTCGTAATTTGGCAGGCTGAAGCCAATCAAAACCATCCCGAGTGTAGCAGCATAGTAAATTGCCGCCGTATTCCGAGTAATACCTTTCGCAGCGGCTTTTCTTCTCACACTTAGTTTAAATATGGGCTTAGCAGGCTTGAATAAAAGAACTCTACCAAGCCCAGTCTGCCCTTCCTAACGGATCAGTGCATAAATGCCCATAATCAGCTTTCTTCTATAAAGAATTCATATTCTCTTGACAATACGGGGCTGACTGCTATGTTCAATAGTCGACGATCCTCTTTACCGTCGACAGTGAGCGTAACCCATGCCTAACGCGTTGTGTTGCAAGTGTAATACCACCCATGCAGTTCGACGCCGTACAGCAGATCCTGACGTCGTAACCCTGGAACGTGATAACGACCTTGATTGGGTCATGGATGTCCACAACTACAACGGCGGTCATTGTAACGGGAGCGGCCTATTACCTCGAATGCTGGTGACCGATCCCAAAGACCTCAGCTTTTCTTTGGTTAGCTAAGGTGGGCGCATCCGCGCGGCCATGCACAGGACGTTCAAACCGTCCGCAAAAGTGCATCGCCCGTGGGTGCGCTTCTGTATTCACTTGAGCGCTTGGTCTTCCCTCAAAAATCGTATATACTACGTAAAATTCATCATTACGTCAGTATGTCGAAATCGGGAATTATTTTAGCGGTTTTAGCTATAGGATTAGTTATCTTTATCGTGGCTATAACCTCACTCACAAAAGTCCTCACCGAAACACCGGAAACATTTATCGTCGGCGAGAAGTTTATCGAGGACCTGGCTGCTGACGATATCGATGGAGCCGTCGAGCTAGCCGTGGCTGAACTCCAAACAGCCGAAGCTCGTGCTGATTTAGAGGCCTTCGTGGCCGACAACGCTGATCTGTTTTCTTCATCTACCGAAGCTCACCTGACTGGCCGTGGATTTGATAACGACATCCGCTACGCCTATGGAACCATCACTTCTGGCGAGATCGAGGCCCCGCTCTACATAGAATTCATGGATCAAGATGGTGAGACTCGTGTTTCCTATTTTAGCTTCAACGAAGACGACATTACCGCCCACAATAATAACGAGGAAGCCGATCAAGAATAAATGAGACGAAGCAAAACACGCCCGTACGGCGTGTTGAAGGCGGTACTCAGAAGCTGTCAGCGATCACGACGCACTCGAAAGTCTTCCTCGGCCTTGTCCTTCTTCTTGGCCCGAACGCGAGCCTTGGGAGGTGAACTTTCAGGCAGCGCGGGGCCACCTTCATCGAACTTGATGAAGAGCGTACACACGCCGCACTTCCTCGCCGAAGCGAGATTGGTGGCATTGCAGCCCGAATGCGGGCAACGCCTGTATTCCGTCAACATGAGCACCTCGAGGAGGGGGCGAAACGCAGTGATCCACATTTATGAACCACATTCCCGAATCTGAATTGACGATAGATTTTGTTCGCTCTTCAGGACCTGGCGGCCAAAACGTTAACAAAACCTCGACCAAAGCGCAATTGCGTTGGCATCTCTGGTCTTCGGGGGCCTTTTCCGACGAGGAAAAACAGGTTTTGGCTACTAAATTGGCGGGTAGGTTGACCCAGGAGGGATTTATCGCTATAGACAGTAGCGAAGAACGCTCACAATTGCAGAATAAGGAGCGAACTATCGCCCTGCTTTACCAGCTTATAAACGAAGCTTTGACCCCAGAGACGCCTCGTATCCCTACCCGTCCACCAAGAGCCGTCAAGGCCAAAAGGTTGAATATCAAACGAAAGCGTGGCACCATCAAACAGCTTCGTAAATCCGTAGTTGAAGACTAGATTATGTTAGATGACATCTTGGATAGCTTTTCGATCTCGCGGCCCGTATCGGTCAGACAGATCAATACCGGAATGGTCAACCAGACTTTTAAGATTATCAACAGCGATGGTATTTTTGCGCTGCAAAGCCTGCACCCTATTTTCCCTGACGAAGCCTTAACGGACATGCACATTGTTACCGAGCACCTCGCCAAACAAGGAGTGCGTGTACCTCAGCTCATCAAAACCAATGAGGGCGAGTATTTCATGCGAGATCACAATAACTTACGCTGGCGTTTGTATTCCTGGATTGACGGCTGGGTTCATGAAGCTGTAGCTGACGAAAACATGGCCGAGGAAGCTGGCAGAATCGTAGGCACACTTCACCAGGCCCTGGAGGGTTTTGCTTATCGACCACAGGGCAGTCTCCCCCATTTTCACGATACCCCTTACGTTCTTGAAACCTTGGCTGCCGTTCAAGACCGCCTTCCTGACGAGGCTAAGTACTTGGCTCATAATATTTTAGTTGAAGCCCCTAAAACCATCGTTGATGGCACAGATTTACCGACGCATATCATCCACGGCGACTTGAAGATTACCAACCTCCTCTTTAATGAGGAGAGAAAGGCTATCGGCATCATCGACTTCGATACTTTGATTTGGAAACCTCGGGCCGTGGATATGGGCGACGCTTTGCGTTCTTGGTGCAACCGTACCAGCGAAGATGACGCACGGGCAGTTTTTGATGAAGCGATTTTTACAGCAGCCGAGCGAGGCTACAGCCAAGGCTTTGCTACAGCTGATAAGGGCCTCGATCACAAACGTGTAGCTAAGCAAATCACCTACGAGCTCTCAGCGCGGTTCTTGACAGATGTGGTTAACGACAACTATTTCAGATTTGATGAACAACGCTACCCCACCCGCAAAGACCACAACTTAGCGCGCGCCCTCGGTCAATATCATTTAGCAAAAAGTATCCAGATATAAGAAAAAGGCCGCCCTCCCCGAATTGTGGGAAGGCGTGCCTTGTACACGTAGTCGGGCCAGCTCTACTGGTCCGTTGATGGGTGACTACGCGCTAGTGACCTGTCTTTCGATGTACGACAGGATCGGGTAGGGGTTGGGAGCGTCGTTTTCGGTCTCGACAATGCCCCTTGCGAACTCCATGTCTGCAGCATCGTTCGGACCGTCGTGCAGGTAGGAGAACAGCGAATTCTGGATACCTGTCGGGGCGTCGAAGATGATCCTCTGATGCCAACGGCGGATCCGCTTCAGGTCCTCGGCGAGCTTTTGCTTTTCATTCGCCATGACCGATTCCACGAACGCGGGATCGACGCCCTCTGCATTCACCTTGACTACGGCGATCTTGAAGGGCTTCGCCCTGGCCCACACCAGATTTACCTCATGTAGCAATGCTTGAATAGCAATCGTCGACGTCTCCAGACGTTCGGCGTGCTCACCATTCGTGCAGAAGACCAAAGTTCTCTCTGGTTTCGGTGACCGGAGGCTATCGAAACCGAACCGGCGTCTGGCGGCCCTAAGCCCGCAGATGGAGTTCCCAGTAGTGTACCGGGCCTGGTCGCAATAGGTGATGCGCGGCTTAGCCAAGCCGTACTTACGCAGCACCGTCCTGACTTCCTTGCGTACCACACGCATCTCTTCCGTATACCCAGAGATGAGCATTGGGGCGCCGAACTGCTGCTGCAGCTTCAGACCGGCGAGGATCCGACCCAAGTTGAGGTCGGTCTTCTGTATCCAGCCGTCCGGGGTTCCCCGGGGAGCAGTAGGAACAATGATCATGTCGACAGTCAGCGACTCAAGCATTCGTTCCTCCAGAACAGAGTGAGATAGCGGACAGACCTTATACTATTTAAAGACTCTTGGCAACTCGTCACCTTTTCCCCAGACAAGATTGCATGTTAATAAATATAGGGTATCCTTAAGAAGAATTTTATATTTATGTTAGCGGTATGTGTGGAATTATCGGCTTCATTGGTAAGGATGATGCTGTCAATTATCTAACTGACGGGTTGACTATTCTTGAAAACCGTGGGTATGACTCAGCCGGCATAGCCACTTTAGCTCCCCAGGGGGGACTGACCCTTTCCAAGTTTGCCAGCGGCGAAAACGCTGATGCTATCGCTCATTTGAAGCAAGTTGCTGATCGTCATGTCGGGCATCGCCTAGGAATTGGTCACACCCGTTGGGCTACGCACGGAGCTAAAACCGATGCCAATGCGCACCCCCATCAGGATGCCAAAAATCGTGTGGCCGTAGTTCATAATGGCGTGATCACGAACTATTCAGCGCTTAAGGAGCAGCTCCAACAGCAAGGTATCGAATTCGCGTCGCAAACCGATACCGAAGTTATCGCTCAAATGATCGGCGTGGCCTTAGACCGCGGACTCGAGATCACTGAAGCGGTACGTGATGCCTTACAAAAGCTGGAAGGCACCTGGGGACTAGCCATCGTTTCCCCGCTCTTACCTGACGGCATCATCGTAGCCAAGAACGGTAGTCCAATCGTAATCGGTATCGCTGAAGACAAAGCCTTCATAGCGTCTGAGCCAATCGCTTTTGGGGCCTCTACACGTGACTTTATCTCTTTGCAAAATGGAGAAATCGCCATCGTACGGGCAAACCGAGAAGGACTCGATCTTACTCGCATAGAAAAAGCGGCCGAGGAAACTGTGGCCGTCTCCCCCGCTCCGTATCCACACTGGACCATCAAAGAGATTCTCGAACAACCCGAAGCAATTCGTCGCACGCTCAACCACGGCGCTCGCCTTCTTTCTGACACAAAAGTGAAACTCGGTGGTCTTGATATTCGCGAGGAAGATCTCGCTCGCATCAATCATCTGGTCATTGCGGCCTGTGGGACCTCGTACCATGCAGGGATGTACGCAGCCCAATCGATGCGATCTTTACACGCTTTCGAGACGGTCCAGGTAGTCGACGCTTCTGAGTTAACGCCCCAGCATTTTGCTAGCGAAGGAGCCGGCCTCCTTGTCATCTCACAATCCGGAGAAACCAAAGACGTGCATCGCGCCGTGATCATGGCCCAAGAGCTTGGTCACCCCGTCTTCTCGGTTGTAAACGCGGTTGGCTCATTGATCGCTCGCACCACCCAGTGTGGCGTATATCTGAATGCTGGCCGTGAACGAGCCGTGGCTTCTACCAAAGCTTTCGTAACGCAAGTAACCGCTCTTGAACTCATCGCTATCTGGTTCGCAGAACAACGCGAAGTTGAAGTTGCCAAGCGTCGTCAGCTTGTTGAAGAGCTGCGCCGGCTACCAACGAATATTGATATCGCCCTCAAGCTTCAAGATCGCTGTCGCGAAGTTGCCAAAACGCTACTTGAGGCTAAACACATGTTTGTACTCGGCAAAGGTTATGGTGAATCTATCGCCAGAGAAGGAGCTTTGAAAATTAAAGAGATCACTTACTTGCACGCCGAGGGCTACCCTGGCGGAGCTTTAAAGCACGGTCCATTCGCCCTCATCGAACAAGGCACGCCAGTCATACTGATCATTCTTGACGACGAGCATGCAAATCACATGTGTACGGCCGCCGAAGAAGTTCGAGCCCGTGGCGCTCGAACTATCGTAATCACTGATCGCGCTTCCCTGGCTGGCCATGTCGCCCACGAGATAATTGAAATTCCAAAAGACGGCATCCTGGCCGGTCTACTTGCAACAGTGCCAATGCAATTGATCGCCTACGAACTGGCTGTGATGAAAGGTATCAATCCTGACAAACCAAGAAATCTTGCCAAAGCTGTGACGGTGGATTGATATTCGGCCTGGCGGCTGACGTCCCCTTCCCGAGAAGGGGTTACTTTCTTTCCGGGAAAGAAAGTAACCAAAGAAACCTCTTGCTACTCCCGCCTTTCGGTCTGTCGAGGTTGAAGTTCGTCGTCGTTCCGGGCAAAACAAAAACCCAGTCGATACTTTTTCTCCTAAGTGAAAAACACTTTAGGGTATCGACTGGGATTGTTTTGCTATTCCTTCACTGCCGCCGAACTTCCTTAGCTGGCGTCCCTCGACAGACCTACGGCGGGATGGCGAACCACCGCTTACCGCCGTACCAACTGGCTACAGAGCTCGCATCTTGCGTTTGGTGCTGAAGTGCATGCCGATGAACAGGAGGATGCTCAAACCGACGACGACCGCCAATGAAATAAGTGGATTGCCGTCAGTGTAATCAGTCACCGAGTAACGAAGTAAGTTGATGTTGTGATGTAGTGGGTTAAACGAGCTAACAATGTTCCAAGGCGCTGGCAAATTCGAAATCGGATAGAAAACACCGGCCAAAAAAATCATCGGTTGCATGACAAAAGTAGTGATGAAGGTCAGCGCTTCAAAGCCCTTGGCCCACATGCCGAAAATTACGCCGAGCATGCCGAACTCTAAAGCCGTCAAAGAGAAGGCTAAAAGAAGAAGAAGGGGATGCTGCACGCTAAGCTCAGGGATAAACCAACCAGTGACCAAAACCGCTAAGCCAATCGTGAAGAAGGCTCGTGTCAACGCAGCTAAGGCATAGGCAATACCTACTCCCCAGGGCTGAATGGGTACCAACTGAAGATCGGCGATAGTGCCGGTATTCTTTCCAATCACGAGCGCAAAGGCTGGATTAGAGAAGCTGCTGTTGACAACGTTCATCGACAGCAAGCCAACATAGATAAACAGCAGATACGGGATTGAGCCTACGTCTTGCCCGCCAGCCACAATGCCGAAGACTGACAAAAATAAAATCGTGGAGACAATCGGACTGAAGACGGTATCCATCCAAATCTTTTGAAAACGTTTCACCTCACGCGCATACAGGGCCCACATGTAAGTCATATTGCGAGCCACCCTGAGTGACGATGAAGGATTAGGCCACGAGGCTGAAAAGCCGCCGGTCTACTAATCCTTCCTTACGTCAGGATGGTGATTAATTTACTTGGTAAGTGCTAAGAATATTGTCTCCAACGATGCGGCGCCGCTCTTAATTGATTTGATGTTACCGTTGTAGTGCGAAGTGACCGCGTGCATGTCAGCCTCAAGATCCTTCATGGGGTACTCGAACTCAACACCGGTAGCCTTTACGTTAGGTAGGTGTGGAACGTTAGCATCGAATAACTCAAAGTGGATCATGTTTTGCGAGAACTCTGTCTGCATGTCCTTAAGATTGCCTTCACGAATAACTCGGCCGTGGTTGATAAGGGTGATCTCATCACACAGCTGCTCTGCTTCTTCAAGATAGTGGGTGGTAAAAAGAATAGTGGCCCCCTCTTTATTGAGGCGACGCACGAGCTGCCAAATGCGTTGACGCAAGGCCACGTCAACTCCAGCGGTTGGTTCATCCAAAATCAAAAACTTTGGCTTGTGCAAAATCGCCTTTGCGATCATTAGGCGTCGCTTCATGCCGCCGGATAAATTACGAGCGCGTTCATCCGCCTTGTCAGACAAGTCGAGATCGGCCAGAACCTCATCAATACGACCATTGCGCTCCCCCGCTGGCACGCCGTACATGCCACAGAAGTAATACAAAACTTCACGAACGGTAAACGCCATTTCGTAGGTTACCTCTTGCGGTACCACACCCATTAATTTCTTGGCTGGGATAATATCTTTAATGATATCAATACCAAACACATTAATTGTTCCGGTATCGGGCAGCAACATCCCGCTGATCATACTGATCAAGGTCGATTTTCCCGCTCCGTTTGGACCGAGTAATCCATGGATCTTGCCGGCCTCAATTTTCAACGAGACATCTTTCAAAGCCTCGACTGCGGGCCGCTTGGGGGGATGAAAAGTTTTGCTAACGTTGGCAATTTGGAGGGGAATCATAAGAACTACAGAATACCCTGAGCCAAAACAAATGCCAAGAGCCAACAAGTACTCAAACCCTAACCATAGGCTCCGTTACCTTTCTTCCAAACGATCGTTTACAATAGTACGCAGACTGCTATGTCACATACTGAGGAAGAATTGATCATCGCCTGTCAGTCCGGAGATACTCAGGCGTTTGGAGGACTCTATGATGCGTATGTACGCAAGCTTTATGATTTTATTTATTACAAAACGTCACGCAAGGAAATCGCCGAAGACTTAACGAGCATCGTGTTCATGAAGGCTCTCCAAAACATTCAGAAGTATCAAAAAACAGACACCGGTTCATTTGGCGGTTGGCTGTATAGCATTGCTAGAAATACCATCATTGATCACTACCGTTCCGTACGACCAAACGACCACATCGATGACGCTTTCGATCTTCCCTTCCATGCCCGAATTGAAGAAAAAACCGAGGCTTCACTCCAGATTGAAAAAGTGCACGCTTATCTCAAACAACTACCTTCACTTCAGCGCGACATTATTCTCATGCGCGTGTGGCAAGAACTTCCTTACAAAACCATTGCCGCCGCCGTTGGTAAAACTGAAGATAACTGCAAAGTCATTTACTCCCGATCGATCAAGGAACTTCGTCTAGCCTTTGCCACCGGTCTCGTGCTTACTCTCCTTTGCCTCCCCCACGTCTATGGATTCTAAAATTGCTGCCATCCTTCAAGATATCTACAGTCTCGATCCTGATTTGCGGGAACGCGAGGCCGAACTCGTGCCCGTGATTGAGGCCATAATTATAGCTAAGCCTGACATCACTTTTGATGCCAACTTTGCTGCAACTTTGCGAACCAAGTTACTGACCCCTACTTACTCACCTCAACGTCTAACCTACATGACACCTTCGGTCTTTCATAAATTCGCTTTTGCGGGTATCGGTGGTTTGATCGCTTTAGTAGTAGCTATCCCGGTCACCTACGAGCTAACGCAATCAGGTGCTAGCCTGGATACCTTTTCACTCAGTGAAGTATCCTCAATTCCAAGCATCAAAAGCGTAGGCGACGATGCCTTCGGTACGCTTACGAATATTTCCGAAGCTCCTGTAGGATCTGAAGAGGCCCGATCTTCGAACATGGCCTACGGTATGGGCGGCTCGCCAGCAGTCACTCATCAACCGCTGGCTGATGGTGCAGAAGACAGCGTTAGTATCGATGCGGACAAGATGATGATCGACCCTTACCCGGGCACCTACGTGCAATACACCTATACCTACACAGGTGAGTCTATCGATCTCTCAACCGTTTCCGACTCCGTCTATCGTAAGAATGGCGGACTGAACATTGGCAATCTTGGCAATGACATCACACGCGCAAAACTTGGCCCCGTTGATTTTGGTGGCTTCCGTGGGCTAGAAATCCAAAGCTTTAACCTGAAACAAGACGACAAAAACGGCTACATGATCTATGTCGACCCCGAGAATGGCATGATCGCGATTAATGGCAACGAGGGACTCTGGGGTTATACAAGCGGTGAGTATGTACCGTTCCGCGAAGATCAGGTCATGAGCAATACTGACCTCCTGGCCGCTGCTAACAAATTTATTGCGGACTACGACATCGATACCACCGGTTTTGGCGCGCCGATAATTGAGGACCGCGGGCTGGTTTACGCTCTCATGCAACCAGCTAGCGCGCGCTATATCCCTGAAGTCATGAACATCACCTACCCTCTCCTGCTTGAAGGTCAGCCTGCCCACAATGGCGATGGCTCGGCCTACGGACTTACGGTCAGCATCAACATGCGTACCAAGGCTGTCACCAGTGCTTCTCTCAACCTGGCCAGCTCATACGACAAATCCAGTTATGCACTTGAGCGTGATTCCGCCACCATCCTCAAACTCGCTGAACAAGGCGGTCTGTACAACTATCAGTACGGGGAGGCAACGGAAACAGTTCAGATTGAACTTGGCACACCAGAGATCATTCTCATCAGTCACTATTCGTACGCAACCGACGGCAGCAACCAAGAAGTCCTTTTCATCCCAGCCCTGAGTTTCCCGATCACAAAAAATTCTGAGACGAATCCTGTTTACAGTGACAGCATCGTGATCCCCCTCGTGAAGAGCGTACTCGACCAAGCCGCCGTAGACCCAGGCTACCAGCTCTACCTTGAAGATATGAAGCGCACTCAGTAAACCAACGATCAAAAACTCGAGCCTAAGCTCGAGTTTTTGTTGCAATCAGCATTGAGTTTACTGTGTAGCGCCGCCCGTGTCGCCACCGGTAGTTCCGCCGCCCTGGATCGATCCACCGCCCTCAACTTGAACGCCGCCGCCGTTATTTGGTGTGGTGTCGATCACATTACCCGCGCCGGGAGCTGCGCGTGTAGCCAAGAAGACGAGGGCGATGATCGCCAGAACAAGAACGAGTCCTGCGACGAGGCCCACGGCGCTACCTTCCTCTGAGCGTGGCTGCTCTTGATAGAGAGTCGTCATATCGTTTCTTGTTTAAGATTTATATTCCCACCTTACCCAAGGCTGATAATTTGTGAAGTACAATATCGTGCACTTGTGGATAACCAAAAATATTTCTTGACATTAAAACTGAGCGGCCTATATTGGAAAGATAACTCTTAAACACCATTCATATGAGCATCATTTGGTTTCTCATCATCGGTGTGTTAGCCGGTTGGATCGCTGGCGAACTCACCCGAGGCAACGGATTCGGTTTACTTGGAAACCTGATCGTGGGTATAGTCGGTGCTCTGCTTGGAGGCTTCCTCTTCGACCTCCTCGACATCGGCACATACGGCCTGCTTGGCCAGCTGCTCATGTCAGTGATTGGTGCGGTTAGCTTCCTCTTTATTCTCTCCTTCTTCGGTGGAGTGCGCAGAGAGATTCGCTAAACCTCCCAGCCTATGCAGGAGCTTCGGCTCAGCTGAAAATCCCCTAGTTTTACTGGGGGATTTTAATTTTTAGCTAACCTAAGGTAAACACATTGACTTATAAAGCCGCATAAGGCTAGCTGGAATTGTCAGGCCCCACTCTATTAACCGATAGAGCCATCCCTGGCATTGTGGAGTAGCAACCGTGAATAAGTTCGCCTCTCTGATCGTGGTTATCGGAGCCTTCCTCTTCCCGAACTACGCCCTGTGCGGGAGCGCCAAGTCCGATGCCGTAGCTGCAGTCAGCCCGAGCCCGAGCTCAACGGGTCGTGCCTCGGGCGTGGCCAGTTCCGGAAAGACCGCCAAGCAGCTCATGCAGGAAGCCGAAGCCCTCAAGGCCGAGGCCGAGCTCAAGCTGGCGGCGGCCGAGGCCAAATGGGCTGAGGTCACCGAGCTGAAGACGAAGACCATCGCGGGACTCAACGCGGCGCTCCAGGATCCGAACTCCACGGCCCAGCGCTCGGCGGAAGTATGGTCGGTGATGGGAGAAGTCGAGACCGACGAGAAGCCGGTGGTAAGGTTCATCAACGAGAGGTTCAACCCGCTCGACGCCCTGACCACGGAAGCCTTCGAACCGAAGGTCATCGCCCGGCTCAAGGCCCTCGAGACGCAGCTCCAGAGCGTCTGCAAACTGAAGGACTGGAAGCTTGTCACCGTCGCGTTCACGATCACCGAGGGCAAGCTGCTGCGCGGTGCGCCTGAGTTGCGCGAGATGGTCCCGGCCACTCCTGAGGATCGGGCTGTGGCCAACTGCATGATGCTGGGGCTCGCTAACACCACCTGGGAGAACTTCGGTGAAGGGGTGAATGCCTTCGTCATCTGGCGTAGTCTCGGCGAACCCTAGACCCTGTTACTCGTAAGCGATACGTACCCCGTGAATGACCACAGGCATCCCTCACGGATGATGCCTGGCCGTTCTCGGGGTTCGCGCTTTTTGTAAACTAAAAAACAATAGCGCCCCGCACCTTTCCTGAACACGGCTATGCCGTGTCTCTACAGGAAGAGTGTGGGGCGAAGATAATCGAACACGCGGGCTCGATTAAAAAAACGCGTTAGCGACACAAACGCGCGCGAGCAGCTCGTGCACGTAGTGCGGCCGCTCATAGATGTTCTTCACGTCCGTCTCTTGCTTCAACTCTTCGATGAGTTGGAGCTTGAGCGGACAGCCCTCCACGTAGCTGCTCCTTTCCAGTACCTCTCTACACGTCAGCCCTTGTTTCGTACCCTTGAGAACGATCCAGGGCAGACCGTCATGGGCAGGATCGTACGGATTGGGGATCCTCTCTACCTCGTAAGTTCCAGGCTTGATGACCCTGGTGCGTTCAGACTGGTTGAGAGCCTCCAAACGTTCGACAAGCGAACGACCGACGTCCTCGGTGGCGTCGATGAGGATGAGGTCTCCGAAGACCTGCATTTGCACAGAACCTCCTAGGGCAAAGCTCAAGAAGTGTATGTATCAAAGTCGCCAAGGTCAAGCGCGGGGCTTTTTAGAGGAAAACGTTTGCTTAGCGTAAAAAAGTGCAAAGATGATAAAGCCAAGGGACACCGGAAAGACCAAGGTTGCCAAACGAATAATGATGACGAGCGCCAGGGCTAGCGACAGCTCCACACCAAGCAAGTGGAGAATACCGCTCATACCGCCCTCAGTGACCCCAAAGCCACCAGGGATAAAGGTAAAGACGCCCTGGAGAATTGCGCCGCTAGCATAAACAAGGGTGGCCTGGAAGAAGTTGAGGGGGATATCAAAGGCATGGGCAGCGATAGCTACCAGCAAACCACCCATCAGCTGGGCCACAAAAGCTAACACGATACTCGCCAACACATGACGATCAAAACCGTCTTCTTCAAGCAAGGCAAAATTATGACGGAAGTGTTCACGGCCATTACGGATACGGTCAAAGTGTCGCTCCACGAGCGGTAAGTGTGACAAGATTTCCAAGAGACGGTTAAAGAGCTTACGATGCAAGAGAATCCAAATAATCGCCACCAAAGCCACCACCGCTACAAGCGAAGGGATAAACAGCTCAGGGTAAAATAAACTTGCGACAAACACCACCCCAACCGCCGCCGCGATTTCGTAAATTGCCTGACCAAGAACGGGACTAGCCACCTTCCCGAGTGAGGCACCGGTTTCCTGTTTCAATAAAGCCGCTCGAATTGTCTCACCCGCTGGGATTGGTGTCGCCGCCTGACTAGCAAGGAACAAACGTAACGTCTTCCAAAAACGAATATCTATTCCTACGTGTCGGACTAAAACATGAAAACGCGTCCCCTTCAAAAAACTTACGAGCAGAGAAGCTAACAACAAAATCGCTAACGTCGTTAACGGAAAGACACTCAGGGCCTGAAGAACATCATCAACGTTAAATGACTTTGCGAGCATGACAACAACCCCAACAAACAACAACAAACCGACAATCAGTCGAAAGACGGTGGATTTCAGCCCGCTTGAAACAATCATAGAACAATAGGGACAGTATAAACCCAAATACCTGCGTGTGTATATTCCCGACCACAACCGCGTCTATCGTGCTAACCTATAAGTAATTATTTTTATTGCCTATGAATAGAGAAGCACCAGGTGACCGCGCCACTCAAGCAAGACTCTCTGAACTTCGGGAGAGCGCTCAAGAGAGAGCGATCCGAGAATCGAACGAGAAGATTAGACAACAAGACGGGGAAAGAATTGACCAGTCTCGGGAAGCTGACGCAGCAGATGATGCCATCTCCGCGAAAGCTCTGAAAATGCTCGATAGGGGTGAATTGACCCAAGAGCAGTATGCTTCACTCGGCTTGAAAGATGTTCGCACGGAAAGAGCCAAAGATTTTGCTGGCAAAGATCGGGCCCGCGCTGTGGTCGAGGCACGAGAGGCAGATACCAACGACGATCAAAATTACGCTGAGCACGCCCGAGCGCTGCTTCGCGAAGGGAAAATTAGCCAAGCCGGCTATGACTCACTCCGCATCAACCCTGAAATCACCAAAAAGTTTAGAGGGACAGAAGCAAAGATCTTTGCTTATACGGCACATAAGATGCTTCAAGAAGGGTCAATTGAGCAAAGCGCTTATGACTTGCTGAACATCGATGAGTCTATTCTTGCACAAGATCAGTTCGAGCGCGCTGAAGAGGCTCGTTTACTTGCACAACTTCAAGCTGCTAAGGAGGATGGTAACCGTGTCATGGGAATGGAGGATGCGGAGGAATCACCAATGGTATTCGATGTTGTGGCTCGTGATCGAGAAAGACTTGAGGCGACAAAACAAAATGAAGTTGAACTTACCGAACTCATGAACGCAGCCGACAAACGTCGGGAGGCCAAAAGCGAGCAAGACAAGAAAAAGTCAGCTTAAACAAAAAATCCCCGCCTTCGGGACACGGCTGTGCCGTGTCCCTCCAGCGAGGGATTTTTTGCAAGCGAATGAACGATTACGCAAAGGTATCGAGAAGATAATACTTGCGATCACGAAAGTCCACAGCTATTTCTTCTTGTTCATTCTTCTCGAGAATGGCCTTTGCACGGGGGAAGATGATGTTCTCTTCTTCGTGGACATGAATATCGACCTGACCCTTGAGTACCGCTAACTTTGGCATCCAAGCGGGATTGTTCATGTCTAAAGCCTCCAACTCCTGTAAAAGCCTTTCCACGATTTGATGCTCATTCTCTGAACGAAGCACAACATCGTGGGTTGCGGGTTCATCAATCAGACGGTCATACAACGATTTATGCTCAGCCTCAGCGTGAGACAAGAGCTCCTTTTTTAAGAGCGCAAACCACTCCTGTGGTGTTTTCTCTGAGTCTTCACGCATATCTTGAAGCTCAGAGAAAATCTTATTCACGTTGCGATGTTCCTGTTTGAGGACTGAGAAAATAGTCATAGACGATGACAGGTTCCGATGATCGGTGAATGCTTATTTAGATGGTTCACTCCTAACGGTTGCCATTACCTGTGTTACCGGTATTTTGGTTTGCCTGATCCATTTCTCGGGCGCGCTTCTCTGCATCTTGGTTACTCTGGTCCTGTGTGCTTTGATTATTGCGTTGAGACTGCTCGTTATTCATCGACTGTTCCTCGTTGCGACCAGCGTTATATGCGTTGTACATAGGCCGTGAGTTTAGTGAATGAATGTGCTGCCTGAAGTCCAAAAACAAAACGTCTGGTATGACTTCAGCGCACATGGAAGCCACCCAGACGTAAAAATCAGAGAGGCTATCATGTTGGCTTAAGTCGGTGACGGAACAGTTGAAACATATTCAAGGCTACTTTCAGCTAACACGCTCACGCATGCCGAGTCAAGACCTTTTCCACAGAAAAAAACAACACCCGCATTAAAGTGCGGGTGTTGTTGGGATTATCGAGACGAGCGCACTGCCTTGACCGGCACGGTCACAAGCACACGAGTAGCCAGCAACAACCGGAGACGCAGAAGGAACTGTTGCATAGTTCTTTACGGATGTGGTTAATCATCCCCCACTATCCAGCTTAACTGATCCAAGCAGCCAAAACAAGTTGACAATGCACAGCTGTTTGCGGGGCTAACCTCAGCTGATCGTTAATACTTCGGCTGTTCAACAGTGAACTGGTGTAAATCAGCGTCAACGTAGATGCCTTCCTCGTTAATGAGGAAATCATAAATTTGCGTGCCCGGCAAAGACGATAAATACTCCAGTATGACACGCTCAAGCTCACTTTCTAGCTCACGAAGATCGCTACCCGAGAGCTCGAAGCCGGCCACCTTAGCCTTCTCAAGCTCCAAGACCACTACATCTTGTCCACCCGATATTTCCGCCTTCACATAGAAAGAAGGTTGAGCTGGCAAATACTTTGCGACCGTGTTCAAATATGAACTAGCCTTGGCATTGTCTATCGCGCCCTCAAACAACGCTATAACCTGGTGGCGATCAACTACGCCAGAGATTTCAACCACGCCCTCGGAATAAGTCTTCACTTGAGCGCTCTCAACGATACATTCTTTCTCCGAGCAGCCATTAATTAAGGCTGTGATTTCCTGAGCGGTAAAGACCTGTTTAACGGCTTGCGCAGAAGCGGCGGCTTCAAATTTTTCTTTACCGTTAACATAATCAACGTCGGTGTACGACACGCCCAAATCTTTGGCCGCCCCCATATGCAAAGCCTTGCCAACTTGAGGAAAATACCCAAACGATAAGGCCCAAATACACATCAGGATAAGCAAACCCAGAAAAAGACTACCGAAAATGAGGAGGATTTGTTTTACATTTGGCACAAGCAGCAAGCTTAAGAGCAAGAACTGTAACTTAGCCTACGTGAAAACGGGCTTTTCTTCAAATACGCTTATGCTACATTAGCCAGCGTATGCCAACCTCAGCCAAACTCTCCAAACGCCAACGCGCGCTTCAAAACTTGGCTGAAAAGCTAGCCAAGTCTTCTGCTTGCCCACTTCGGAAAACGGCCAAGCACGCCGTACCGGGCGAAGGCAATGCTAAGGCTGAAATTTTTTTTATTGGCGAAGCTCCGGGCCGACAAGAAGATGAAACCGGGCGGCCGTTTGTGGGCGCAGCTGGAAAAATGTTAAACGAGCTTCTGCATACAATCGGTTTAGACCGCGCGGACGTGTTTATTACCAGTATCGAAAAATTTCGACCCCCGAATAACCGCGATCCCAAACCAAAAGAGATCATGGCTTGCTTCCCCTATCTTGAGGCGCAGATCGATATTATCAAACCTAAAGTTATCGTGACCCTCGGCCGTCACGCCCTACGCCGTATGCTGGAGTGGGAAAAGAACCAAGGTATCGATGAGAATATTTCCATGGACCAGCTGCACGGCAAACTTTTCCTGGGACCATCTGGCAGGCTCTACTTCCCTGTTCACCATCCGGCCGCGATTTTGTATCAAAGATCACTGAAAGAACTTGTTCAGAAAGATTTTAGAAAGCTGGGGAAATTCCTTGCAGCAAAGTAAATACGCGTGCTAAAATGGTTCGCATATGAAGGCACTTTTTGGCATAGCTGCGATTGCTAGCATGGCCGCTGGCTGCAATACAGATCCCAAGGGCGTTCACGAACTCGATCCCGAGAATAAAATCTACGTTGATCAGATTGTGGCTGACAACGTTAGTTCACAGGGCGTAGTTGAAAAGCTCATCCGGAGCTCTAAACACCTATCTGATGCTCAAGGTAATCAAGGCGACACTGAACAGATCGTTATCGATTCACAACTCACTATCGAAACCTTGGCCGACTTCAATGCCTCTGGCAAAATTTTTCAATATAACAGCAAGATCGGGGAAGGGACAGATGACGGCGGCGGTGAACTGGCCTACTATCACTCAAACAAATGGAGGCCGCATACACTTGAAGACAGCTATATCGCTCTCGACGTGGCCGACCGCGACTCCTGGTATGCCATTCTCACTCATGAAATGGCTCATGAGCAAGCTGATCATAGCAAAGAGATAGAGCAAGCAGTGGAACGTAAAAATTTATCCTGGGACCGCTTCTTTGCTTTGACCTTAGAAAAGGGTGATTTTGCTTATCAACAAGGCGAACTGCAGCTTCTCCCCACCACGGCTCTCCATACTCGTAGATTCGAAACTGAGAGTCATAAAAGTTACGTTCTTGAAGAGGTCAGTGCTGGTCGCATGACCCGGGAAGAAGCTGAGGAGGCCATGAAAGCAGCGTTGAGTATCAACCTGGATAGCTGGCTTAGTGAAACAGTGCTCAAAACCTACTCTGAACACGCCACAACTTTTGCACAAATCGACATCGATGCTGACGAAGCGCTGGCGGCTATGTACGATGAACGTTTTCAGGAGCGTTTACACGAAATTAATCGTGAGGCCCGACAAGAGATAAAGGAGGCCTTAAATGAATTGACTAGCGAACGGCCCGAATCTCATACTGAAATCAACGTAGCACGAAAGTCTGGTCCCGTAAGATAAATAGCGCTAACCTAAAACGACGACAAGCAATTAACCGGCTATTGCTTGCATAGCTCAGCAATCCTGCTAAATTCCGTCTGTGACATACTTCATTCTTCATGAAGAAATTATGTCGATGACAAGTTCTGCGGCCAATGTAGTCACAATGTCTATATACACAGTACTCGAAGGAGAACATAACGAGGTCTCGGCGCTCTTCAAGGCCATCGAGGCCACACCAGATATTGCCACCGGTCGAACAACCCTGTTTACTAAGCTCAATAACGAGCTAAGGTCGCACAGCGTAGCTGAGCAACAGGCTGTCTATGATCGAGTAAAGACCAAGGAAGGTGGAGGTGAGATGATCAGCCACTCAGAAAGCGAGCATGCTGACATTGAACATCACCTGAACGAGCTTGAAACCATGGATATTGTCAGCGATGCCTGGTTGCTCAAATTGACGGAGTTAAAACATGTCGTCGACCACCACGTTCAAGAAGAAGAAACGTCGGTCTTCGACAAAATGCATCAAATGTTTACCGACGAAGAAGCCCGAGAATTAGCCAACGACTTCCAGCGCTTAAAAAATGCTGAGTTGAAGAAGTTGAAAGCGGAATAACATAAAAAGAACCGCACTAGCGGTTCTTTTTATAGCAGCTTAAGTAAAATTATTTACGCAGTTCATCGATCTCTTCTTGCAATCTTAGCCACAACCTTTCCTGTTTAAGCAAGAGATCATCGAGCTCAATCAAACGGCGTGATTTCTCAGTAGCGTAGTCCGTGGGATTCTCAAAAAAATAGGCTAGAATGGCGCTCTTCTCCTTATCGAGCTTATCAACTTCAAGACTCAGGCGATCTTGGGAACGTTGCTTCTCTTTTAGGAGCAAACGTTGCTCAGCGCGGAGCTTAGCGTCCTGCTGTTTATCGACTTCTGATTTTTGTCCATCTTCTTCAGGCTCGATTGCATGGGCAAGATCGTTCACATATTCCTCGTATGTGCCCACGTAGTGACGTAGGGTGCCATTACGAATCTCGTAAATATCTTCAGCGAGTGCGTTCACGAATGTACGAGCATGCGACACGAAAACGACAGTGCCTCCATATTCTTTCAAAGCCTCAGCCAAGGCCTCGGCGGTCTCGACATCCAAGTGGTTTGTTGGTTCGTCAAGCAGCAGAACGTTGTGTTCTTTCAACAGGATGCCGGCTAAACACAAACGAGCACGCTCGCCTCCAGATAAAACGCTTGTGGTTTTTTCGAGGTCATCATTACGGAACAAAAAATTACCGGCCATCATGAGGATTCGCTCCGCCGGCGTCATCGGCGGTGCCATGTAAGTGAGGTAACTCAAAACGGTATCGGTTGGCGACAGCGTAACGTCGGTCTTCTGATCGTAATATCCAATACTCGCGTTATGCCACCATTTGACCGTACCCTCTAGCGGAGCAAGTTTACCGGCCAAAGTTTTGAGGAAAGTCGATTTACCTCGGCCATTCTCTCCGGCAATAACCACCTTTGCACCGCGACGCAGCTCGAACTTAATGTCAGTCGCGATCACCTTTTCACCGTAACCGATACGAAGCTTCTCAGCCCGAACCGCTACCCCGTCGATAAAATGTGGTGTTGGGATCATGATGCGGGCTGTGGAAAGATCGGCCTTCATGCTGGTGACTTGATTGCGCAGCTTGGCGATGTGTTTAATCTTGCTCTGTGCCCGCGTGGCCTGACTTGCCTTGAAGCGGAAACGATCAACGAACTTTTGGTGATGGGAGATCTCTTTGGCGAGGCGCTTGTTGGTACGTAACTGAAATTGCTTCTGGTCTTCTTTCCAAGCGAAATACTCCTCAACTGGACCGTTATAATCAGTTAGTTCCCCGCGCTCAATTTCAAAGGTGTGAGTGCAAGTATTCTGTAAAAACTCACGATCGTGCGCCGTCATGATGAAGCTGCCGTCGTAATTAGCCAGAAAACGCTCGAGCAACAAAAGCGTTGAAAGGTCGAGATAGTTTACCGGCTCATCGAGTAGCAACAGATTCGGATCCTGCAGCAACATGGCCACGATCTTCACACGCATCTGATAACCTCCTGAGAGCTCACTCGGAGCCTTCTGAAGCTCGGGAGTACCCAAACCGAACTGCGAGGCCAACTTACGAATCTCCCAGGCCTGCTTGCCGCCACGCTGTTCAAGAAAAGTCTCAGTAGAAACATCGCTTGGCAAAATCTCATGCTGCGCCACCATGCCGAGCCTCGTCCAAGGCAAAGGGGCCACCTGTCCGCCATCAGCTTCTTCAATACCCATCAAGATATTTAAGAGCGTGGACTTCCCCGCCCCGTTCCGACCGATCAAAGCTACTTTCTCGCCCTCTGAAACCACAAAAGAAAGATCCTCAAAAACAAGCTGCTTGCCGTAGCTTTTTCTGAGGGCTTTAACTTCAAAGAGTGGACGTGACATGGCGAACAGCGTAACAGATTTACATTAAACTCACTAGATCCTTCGCCTACGCTCAGGACAGTGCCAATCAAAAAACTCGACCACGAGGGCCGAGTTTTTGTTGTGCACTGGACTTAGGCAACGCGCTGAACGTTTACAGCACGAGGACCCTTGTCTGACTCTTCGGTTTCGAAAGAAACCTTGTCACCTTCGCGCAAATCGTCGAACATAACGTCGACGAGAGCTGAAGTGTGGAAGAAGACATCCTTGGCGCCTGCCTCATCAGGGGTGATGAATCCAAAACCCTTGTCAGTCAAACGCTTGATTGTACCTGTCATCATATCGATGGCGATAAATATTAACCGCAATAACGCTTACTGCGGGAAATTCTCTCCATCTCCACGTAGTGCTGTTTTGCCGGACTAATATACTCTATTTTCAGGTATTAGTCAATATACTTTGCACCTAACCTTAGCCGACGATACGCAAACTTGCCAATAAATGGCTAATACTGGCTAAAATTTAGCTTATTATTATCCTCAAATAGCACCGGAGCCTATTGAGATATCAACAAGTTAGCTAAAAACTGATACCCTCTGTTAACTATGCGTCTTCCTACCCGAAAAGCTGAGACCGAACGCATCATGAACCAGATAATCGATAACCATCTGACTCCGGCAAAAATTAAAGCCATGGAGCAGGAACTTGAGAACCTTGTAAAGCACGAACGCCGCCCTGCCGCTGACGAAGTGGCACGCACTGCGCAAATGGGAGATTTATCCGAGAACGCTGGTTATCAATTTGCCAAACAAAATCTTCGCCGCATCAATGATCGCATTACTATTCTTGAGGAGCGCTTGAAGAATGCCATCCCCATCGACCAAAGTGTAAGCGACGGAAAAATTCGTATCGGTTCAAAAGTTGTTGTCAGCGTAAAAGGCAAACAAACGGATTTCGAAATCCTTGGTTCAGTGGAATCAAATCCCTTCAAAGGCCGAATCTCGTATTCCTCCCCCCTCGGCGCTGCGCTGATTGGCCATGAGGCTGGAGAAACCGTCAACGTCAAAATCAACGATCAAGAAATTGCTTACGATATTGTTAGCGTGGAGTAAGCCGGTAGATTCTATCGTCGCCGGCGTTTGGCTTACCACGACCGTCACGATTTGAAGTTGTGAAGTACACGGATCCATCAGGACCTTGAGCAACCTCTCGGATTCGTCCGTAATCTGAGTGGATTTTTTCGATCTTGAAGCCCTCATCGTCTGGGATCATACGAACGATCCCCTCGCCGACGAGAGCTCCAAAGAACAAGTTGCCCTTGAACTGCGGTAGGGCATCGCCTAAATAGATCATGAGCGAGGCTGGAGCCTCTGCAGGCGTAAACACCTCAAGAGGCGGCTCGGTTCCTTCAAGAGCCCCCTCGTGTGACACGAGCGGCCAGCCATAATTAGCGCCTTTCTCAATTCGATTGACCTCGTCTCCCCCGCGTGGCCCATCGATAACCGAAGGTCCGTGCTCGCTCACATACATCTGGCCATTAGTGTCCCAAGCTAAACCTTGTGGGTTACGATGGCCGTAGCTCCAAATCGGGCTACCTTCGAAAGGGTTATCGCTCGGGACCGTGCCATCGGCATTGATACGCAAGGTTTTTCCAGCTAACGAGTCGAGTTTCTGAGCCAGCTTACGGTCGAAGGAATCCCCGGTAGTAATGTAGAGCTTTCCGTCCGGTCCAAAACCGATCCGACAACCAGCGTGATAACGAGCAGCCGGAATAGCATCGAGAATGATCGTCTCATTACTTAACGAGCTTCCCTCATCCGTGAAGCGCACGATCTTCACGAACATGCCATTCTCACTCTCATACGCTAACGAAAAATACAGGTAGCGATTGTTGGCGTAATCGGGATCAACCGCAATCGCCATCAAACCCTCCTCGCCAATCGTCGAGACCTCTGGAAATACATGCAACGGTTTGGCTATAAGCTGACCGTTTTCAAGCACACGCAATCGACCTGCACGTTCCGTCACGAGCATCCGATCCTCGCTCGTAAATGCGATACTCCAGGGCACCTCGAGACCAGTGGCTACTTCTTGAACTTCATAATCGACAACGTCATCTCTAAAAGCATCAAAAAGCCCGTCGCTCAAACGCACGCCCGGCCCTCGATCAGCCACATACGTGTAATAAAACAAACCGAGACCAGCCACGATAAGAAGGGCAATAACGATGAAAAACTTCTTCATAGGAGGGTTAATCTGCTTGACATTAGCACATTTTAGAGTATACTCTGACGTTCCTTCCCCAACCCGGAGGCTTCTATGGGCCGCTATCCATCCGGTGGCAAAATCGCGAGGTCACACTCAACCGTGATTGAGGCTGCGGAAGTGATTATCCACGCAATCGAAAAGGACGCCAACTCTAAAAAAGTGAGCCTCAGCATCATCGACAACCGCAGTCGCTGCAGGAATCATCGCCTGAGGTTCAAGCCTGCGAACGGCGGGATCAAAGTGATTGTCTACGGTATCGGACAGCATCAAGAGCTCTATGTCTATACCAGTGACGTCGAATCAACCAAAGCCAAGCTGAAGGCCGCGTTCGAAGAACGCTACCCTCACGCACTCAAGGAGTAGTCCATTTATTCAACTCTGCCCTCGCACACCCGCTCATACCGGGTGTGCAGTTATTTTACGCAAACCAAAAACCAGCCCGGGGGCTGGCTTTTATAATTACTCTCGGAAGTGACGCCTGGGAGGATGCGGCAGATCCAAAGATTCAATAATAGCGCGTGCACCTTCATGATCACCACTTTGGCGAAGAATGTGCGCTTGATCGAGTAAATCTTTTTGCTCGTCTGTCAGCTCAACTTTCCAGGGCTCGTGTTCTTCAAAGCCGTGATGAAGGGCTGGCATGGGGAAATGGAGGTCGAGATCTTTAAGAATGTTCTTAGCACCATCCATGTCGCCGGCTTCCATGAGCGTATGAGATTCGACTAGCTTAGCAAAAGCCTCAGGCGTTAGTTCGTCGGCGAAGGGAGCATTAGCCGTCAGCTCCGTGAAAGCGGTGAAATCACCACTTTTAAGCGCAGCATCCAGAGCCTGCTTCTTTTCGGGATCTAAACGAAGTCGCACGCCATGCCTGAGGCTAGGTAAACCAGCTTCTTCGGCAAAGGCCTTAGCTTCTTCAATTTTGCCGTCGTGCATTAACTCTTTGAGGGTTGCCAGATCATCGCGTTGCTCATCAGTAAGATCTTCAGCTGGTCCAAGACCATGTGCGTAAGCCGTGGCTGAACCGCCACTAACTCCAAGAAGAATTGCCAACGCCGGAAGAGCTAAGAGTGACTTTTTCATAGCTACCAATGTTTAATCTGATCAAAACGGTCATAAGGTCGTACGCCCTTACATTCAATACTACGCGGCTCAAGCATTATTCTTTCAGCGTAGTCGAATTTTAACGGAGCTGAGCCAGCAGGCATTAAAACCGGCAAAATAACACAGGCCACAAACGGAGCTGGGTCTGATTCTTGTGGGACGCCAATAACCCGTACGTGAATAGCCGGAATAGTGAGGAGTTGCCAGTCCTGCTCGGTCAAAAGATGACCATCAACATCGATCTCATCCGCTTCTGGTGATTGCAGCACAAAAACGTGAGCTAACTTGTCAGCGTAGACGACCTTACCGATCAGCAGCCCCTCGTGTGGCTTAAACCACTGAAGTTCTTGTTTATGCGCCGCTGGTACGTAAAGCGGTACATGCTTGCCCACCTCTTCATCAATAAACTTCCCAAGTCCTGCAACAGTCACTATCACGGCCACCAGCAATGTGACTGTCAGGTTAAGAATAATCAGCAAGCCCGAGGAATAGCGATAGCCCTTAGGAGTGTGACGGAGATTCACGTGCGCCAAAATGCACATGACGGCAAACAAGAATAGCCAAATGAACGGGATGGTGTTGGTGGCGTATGACAAGAACGAGTCATGAGTGATTTGATACAGCTGCCACATGCTGCTCTGAAGCACAAAGACGATGGCCGATAGCGCAAAGGCGCCAATCAACGCAGACAAAAACCACAAACACCAAAAGGCGACATCGTGTAAGACAAACCACAGCCGGCTGTGCGCTATGATATGTTCAGACTCGATCTTTTGCATGATCGCGGCCGCGAAGTCTTTGGAGTTGTCTGCTGGCAAATCAATTTTTGTCATACAAGTCTTTCAGTTGCTTTTTGGCTCGGTGGAGATAGACGGCGACTGAGCCCATCGGGATTCTCAGTACGTCAGATATTTCCTGATATTCTAACTGTTCAAAGTATCTGAGCACGAGTACATCCCGATACAGTGGTTTGAGACCAGCCATGGCTTTATGCAGACGTTCACTGTCCATGTGCAGATCGGCTTTCATCTCGATATCTCCCTCCCCATACATCTTTGCGAGGACATCCTCACTATCGCTATGAAGGTTCCCTTCGGGTCGAACTTTCTGCTTGCGGAAATGGCTAATCACGACGTTATGCGTGATCCGGTAAATCCAAGCTGAAAAAGACAATGATTGATCAAAGCCTGACAAATTCTGGTAGGCGTTAATAAATACTTCCTGCAACAAGTCCTCGCCCGCCTCTTTTCCGCCAATTCGAAAAATATATCTCATCAACTTGGGCTGGTACCGCTCCACCAAGCCACGAAACTGATCTTTATTGAGAAGTACCTGCGCGACCAACTCTTCATCCGTGAGGCCGGAATCCATAGGTACCTAATATTACGCCTGTAAACCAGCTTTCTTACAAGTCATAAATCCTGGGCGTTTTTGCTAATAGAAAAGGAGGGGCCACTGGCCCCTCCTGCGTAGTGCGTCAGACTACCGACACTTCAGATGCGTACCCGGCGCGGCCATCTCTTCCTGGCTGGCCAAGGTGATGCCACCGCGAATCCGGATGAGCGCCGGCTGGGCGCTGCTGTTGACGTAGCGCAGCTCGTACGTGCGCCTACGCGACCTGCTCTCCTGATCGAAGCGCGTGGCCTGAAAACGAGTCAGACCCGTGCGCTCGTTGTTCGAGGCGCTCACGGTGGTGTCGCCCGGAGAAGCGGCCGACGCCTCGAACCCGGACACGGGCTCCAGCTCGAAGGTGTTGGGCAGGCCGCGGAAGACGATCCAGAAGTAGTTGGTGGGATCGGTGGTGAAGCGCAGGATGCCCTCGGACATGGCCGGGAAGCGCAGCTGCTGCTGCAAGCTCTGCTCACAGGGGAACTCGGGCACGTTGAGATGCCTCACGAACGTCTCCGCCTCGGCCAGATCGACAGCCCAGGCCCTGGACAAACACATGATCCAAAACAGCATAACCTCTCCTCCTTGATGGTGCGAGGCCAATTCAAGCACAAAAAGCCGCATTTAGCAAGCCGGGGGCTGGCTTAGGGATGGTGGATGATTCTCTTGCAAACTGACAGGAATCGGCACAAGTTGAGGTAAACCTCAGTCTTCTTGCCAAACCACGTATGCCAAATAAAAAACTTACCGACCATTATGTCTTAATCACCGGGGCCTCGAGTGGCATTGGCGCAAACTTAACGCATCAATTCGCAAAAGATGGCTACCCGCTTATTCTTACCGCGCGGCACATCAAACAATTAAATACCCTGGCTGACAGCCTTAAAAAGAAGTATGGCGTCGACGTCCAGGTCGTCCCCGCCGATCTGTCCGTCCCCGGCTCGGCCAAAAGTATTTTTGATTTTACGGAAGTAGCTGGTCTCCGAGTCGGAGTGCTCGTGAATGATGCCGGAAGCGGCTACTACGGGAACTTCTCAATGATCTCATGGGAGAAACAGCGCGAGACGATCATGGTCAACGCTATGGCAACAACTGAACTCACCAAGCTGTTCTTGCCAAACATGCTTAAAGACAAACGAGGCGGTATTATGAACCTAGCCTCAATTGCCGCCTATCTCCCCGGACCTAACCTGGCGGTATATCACGCTACCAAGGCTTACATCTTGTCACTATCCTTAGCCTTAGCTGAGGAGCTAGCACCGTTTTTGGGCGGGGTGATCGAATCGAAATTATCGGGGCGCACAATAAACTTCTGATTGAATTCGAACGCCTGCTCCCCCAACTGGCTGTCACCAAAATTGCTAAAGTAATGTTGAAAAAAGTCCCCCGCAAAACGCGTTAGTTCAAAAACTTGCCCAAGTCGAGCTCTTGACCGAACTTAATTTGGCTAACAAAATCTGGCACGTGACTAACCATGATCATGGCACCCTGGTAATTTTCGAGTGCCTTAGCGATCACCGGCAAGTGGCGGAAGTTAATGTGGTTGGTGGGCTCGTCGAGGATCAATAGACCTGGCTTCTGCAAGACAAAACGAGCAAAACACAAAAGTCCTTTTTGGCCTTCTGAAAGCGATCCGACTTTGGTGGCCATGGCATCACCGTTCAGCAAGAAATGGGCCCCGACAGCTCGAATGGTCTGAAGATCGGGTACGGCCATCATTTCTTCTAACGACTGGTAGGCCGTTTTGTTAAAATCGAGTCCAGAAAAGTCTTGGCGGTAATAACCAACCTTCACGTCTTTGGCAATGACTGCGCCCTCATCCTTCTCTGCTGCCAAGGTGCGGAGTAATGTGCTCTTACCGATACCGTTTGGTCCGGTAATCATCAGACGCTGGCCCTTACGTAAAAAGACTTTTGTCTCAAAGCGCTGCGGTTCGTGATCCTTCACGATCTTGACCGAGCTAATGGTGGCCATGTTGTCGTTCCATGGTTGAGCTGGAATTTCGAAATCGCGAATGGTGCGGTCGTCACGGCGCACGTCCACCATGTTCTCCTCAGCATCAACCACCTGATCACGCAGCTTACTAGCAAGCTTACGCATCTTTCCACCCTTCTGAGCAAAGAAGTTGATCTTATCCTTACGATCTTGAATCTCCTTCAAGAGACGGGCATTTTTCATGCGGTCTCGTTCAAGACGAGCAGTGATCTCTTCAACTACGTCAAAGTAGTTACCGTCGTACTTATCAACCTTACCGGTGTAGACATCAAGATGGAGAACGCCTTCCGTAAAAGTGTTTAAGAAGTCAGCATCGTGAGAAATAACCAAGACGGTCTTGGGGTACATGATCAAAAACGCCGTCAGGTGCTCGATACCACCCGCATCAAGATTGTTGGTAGGCTCATCGAGCAACAAGATCTCTGGTTCCTGAATAAGCGCGTAAGCAAGCAAGAGACGAGCCTGTTGGCCGCCAGAAAAATCCTCAATCTTTTTGTCGATCGAAGTCTTTAAGTTCACCGTCTCAAGTACGTTTTCGATCAACTTGGGCAAATCGTGACGCTTGTCTTCAAAAGCAGTCGCAAAAAATTCAGTCACGGTACGAGGCTTATGCTCTGGAGCCATGACCTGAGTGGCAATGGCAATCTTGGCCCCCTGCTTAATGTGAATCTCGCCACGGTCTGGCTTCAGAGCGCCCGTGAGAAGCTTTAAAATTGTGCTCTTACCCGCGCCATTCTGACCCATAATGGTCATCTTGGTGTTCTCGCGAACTGAAAACTCCGCCTCATCTAAGACGGGGTTTTCAGTGTCGTAACCAAACGACACACCTTGGAAGCGGATGATGACATCACCTTGATCCATAACGGGCGCTAGTCTAGCCTAAATTTTAGGCTCTGTCCACCCCCTACACCGCGGCTGTCTCTGTCTCGAGTTTGGTTACACGACGGTCAAGGTCTTCGATTTGCGGGACAATGTTCCCATCCAACATCTCGGACACACCATTAAGCACCTTAAGCTCGCTGGCTTCTATCTTCTTCTCTAAACGGCTCTCCGAAGCTCGAATTTCTTGCCGAAGCAAATCGTTATTTATCCTAAATTTATCATCCATACGCTGGTCAAGCGCCTCGATGATTTCATGCTGCATGGTCTTCAAGTCTGCCTTAGTGATCTCCATATATCGCTAGTCTAGCCTAAACTATGTCATGATCCAAACTCCTTTTACACATTTGGCAACGTCGGTACCTCCGGTCGGCATCCCATTCTCATAAGTCACGACGTCGATACTGTGATAAAGCGGGGCATCCGCACCCTCACGCTGCTTGTTCGGGGCTACATCACGACGATAACTGTATTCCGTCACCTCACCGTCCTTCTCGCCTTTAACTTCAACCTCTAATAAGAAAAGACCTTTTTCATCTACTTTCTTACGAGTCTCGGTAAACTCCTTGCCGATGATCTCGAGTAGCTTACCTCATACCTCTTCTAGGTCCGGCGTATGCTCAACCTTGGTCTCGATAGACTCTACTCCCTGCTCGGGGCCATCTTTGATCTCACCCATATCATCTACATAAATAATCTAGCTAAACGGATTGTATCGTAATCATATTCCCCCTGAAAAAACTCGTGCACAGGCTTTAAGAGCGTGGTGTCAAGAACTCGGAACTTAGCCTGGATGAGTCTAATGTCATCTTCTTTGCCGGTGATCAAGTGGCCAAGCTTCTCGAGCGGCAAAGCTTTCATTTCTCGGAGCTCTTCCAGATGTTCGAAAATCGTAAAGACAGTGCGGCTGCGCTCATTGGCGGCTTGTGAAACCGTCATACCACCGACAATCAGGGTCAGGGTTTGCTCGTAGCGTTTTTCTTTTACCGCTTTCTGCTTCTTCGGCTTAGCGGCAAAGCCACCACCCTTCAACGAACCTCCGCGAGCAACAATAAACTCGTCATGGAGTTGTTTGAGATTTTCTTCGGTCAACGCCAGCATCGATTCCTTAGCTTCGAGAGAACGCGTGCGGAATTGCTCGTCTTGCCTCAAGACATTCGGATCAACTTCAAGAGCGCGACGATTGAGTCCCTGAAGGTGCAGACCCGCCAATGTTCGCACGCGCGACAAAGCCACGTAACCTTGGCCATACGCAAAAGCGCTTGAGAGATCGATCAAGGCCGCGTCGAGTGACATGCCCTGGCTCTTGTGGACTGTCATGGCCCACGCCAAACGCAACGGGAGTTGGACAATAGCCGCCACGGTTTTTCCTTCTGCTTCGATCTTCCACTCAGTCGTAGCAGCTTCAATGAACCGGCCCGAACGAAGTTTCACAATCGGATAACCGTTATCTTTTGAAAAACCAGAAACCTCTCCGGTGGTACCGTTCACATAACTTCCGTCGGTGCTGTTCTTGGTAAACATAACGCGCGCACCTTCTTTCAGAACGAGTAACTCAGGCGATAGACAGCCGCGCTTAAGCTGGTCGATAAGTGGCGGAGCCCCGTAGGCGTGCATGCGATAGGTCCGTGGATTAGCCTCGAGCCGGTTGAGCTCTTGGGTGTTCATCCGGTCTACATCGACGTTGTGGGAAAACAATTTTGTCATGTCAACAAAACCTTCGTCCATGAAAACTACTTGGCGTTCACCAAGCAAATGACGATGATCGTCATTAATGGTGCCGCGACGTAAAGCCGAAAGAATATCCAAAAACGTTTCGTCTTCTTGGCGATGTTGTTCAGACAAATAACAAATGACCGGGTTAGCCAAGCGCCAGGACTCAGCATCAAATGCAAACTGCGGGATAGGTTCGCCAGAGCGTGAGACTGGTGGCAGCTGGAAGAAATCGCCCACAAACACCACCTGCATGCCTCCAAACGGCTGCTGGGACTGTTTAATCGTCCTACAGACCGCATCTACTAGGTTCAGCGTACGCCCTTCGAACATGGAGATCTCATCGATAATCAAAACTTCCGTAGCTCGAATTCTCTTAGCTAAACGATCGCGACCTGCGATCTCGTTCAACTCAGCTGCGTTCATGGTTTTGTTAATGCCGATACCACTCCAAGAATGCAGAGTCATGCCTCCGATGTGGGTAGCCGCAATACCTGTCGAAGCTGTAATGGCGGGATCGATTCCGGTTGAACGCAAAAAGTTTACGTACTGCCGGATAGTGTACGACTTACCTGCTCCTGGCTCACCCGTGAGAAACACGTTGACGCCAGTTTTCAAAATCGCTAAGGCTTCAGCCTGGGTCATAGAGCCCACAGTGTAACCAAGTCTCAAGTATTTTACTACTCAAGTTGTCATGTTAGGATTAAGCCCTATGCCACGCTGGTTTGTCTATATACTTCGGTGCAAAAATGGGAGCCTATACACGGGCATTACCAATAATCTTGAAGCTCGGGTAGCTAAACACAACGCCGGTAAGGGAGCTAAGTACACACGAGCTTTTGGTCCGGTACGGATTGTTTACTCAAAGGCTATGCGAACTGCCACGGCGGCCCGAAAACGCGAAGCCTTAATCAAGGGCTGGTCCAAGGCAGCCAAAGAGAAACTGGTCAACCACGTCGGTCATGACCGACGTGGTCAAAGTTCATAGTTTCAAGTAAGGTATCTGACAACTATGTTTATCTCGATCATCACTGACTGCCAGGACGGCAATGCCCGCGTCCGCCAACAAACCCGGTATAGTGTTTTATTTCCCCAGACAGCCATTAACTTTGTTGGAGTTTCTTCTGACATCGAGGCTGCTGGCAATCTCATCGATATCCTCGATGCCGCCGGCGATACACAAGGCATCATTGCCGTTAACGTAGCCCCTCGTCATGGCGCCGCCAAGAAGTGGCCGAACGGTACGCCGTTTGGATATTTCTGGTATAAAAAAATCTTGATTGTGTGTACGGTCGACGGTGAAGTTTTGTCACTCATGAAAAAGCTCGCTCTTGGCGATCACGTCAACGTCACCGATATTCGTACCGTCATGCCAATTGGTGATTACTCAGCTGAAGCCACTGAACACGCGGCCATGTCACAATTTCGAAGTTTTGATTACCTCCCCCGTCTGGCCCGCATCGCCTGGGACCAGCACGACGTACCAGCCGACAAACTTGCCTTCGCAGATATCGCCGACGTCTCGACGGGCGTGTGGTGGATCGACTCTTTTGGTAATTGCAAAACTACCTTGCTACCCGCTGACGTAAACTTTGAGGCTGGAGCGCAACGTGAAATTAACCTGCACGGTATCGACATCAAAGCCGCCTGCTACAAGCAACTTCGTGATGTACCAGATGGTGAAACGGGTCTCATCCTCGGCAGCTCAGGTTTTAACGATCAACGTTTTCTCGAGCTTGTAATTCAAGGCACGAGTGCTGCTAAGTATTACCGCATCACGAATAAAGACACGTTCAAAGTGACGACGATCTAAACTTCGCTCGCTCGGGCTCATTCAAGCGCTTAAGATCTTGCAACAGCAAACCTTTTTATCCGAGTTCTTCCTCGGACACACCTTTGATCCAATTGATCTAATTGTTTACGCTCTGACAGTGCTCGTGTTATTTGGCTTTCATACCTACTTAAGCAAAGCTCCTGAACCTGAATCTTTTAATAAATAGTTGGTCAATCTCTGGGTCGGGCAGTCTCCTGTCTATCGCCGTCACTTTTGTTAACGCAACAGTGTTGCGCTAGGCTAAAATAACCTATATTAATATTTATTTTCTAAACGCACACGTGTTGCGTTTAGAAAAATGGTCCATTCCCTATCATTTAGTGAGTCGGCAGAGTCTTTTCCTTAACGCGACAACGTCGCGCTACCCTCTGATATCGTCAACAAACCTTCGTATATTTAAACATCATTTTTCCCAACGCGAACGTGTCGCGTTTAGCTAAGCAACCTATTTCTGTGATGAACGGACAGTCGACAACTTCAGAATCCCGTCCGATTATTTTTATAAGAATCAGGTTGCGCTAATAAACGTTAGTCACTTCTTCCCCCACCTCATAAGCTCCCCAAAAGCCATCAGGAATATCGCGGATAAACAAAGCCCAGTTAGATCCGTACAAACTTTCCGTATCAGCGTTAGATGCTACCCAGTGCAAACTACCGCCGTGACCAACGGCGTAGACCTTGGGGCTACTCAAGATTTTGATCATGAACGATCCAGGTTTGTAAGTAACATTCCCCGACAACGGGATCGAAGCCATCTCGTCACTGGTTACAAACTCAACTTCATCAAAGTTGTCGTACCACGAAAAGAAAGTGCTTTCATTTTGGAACACGTACCGTCCGCCATCAGTTCCACAGTAATAGACGGTCGAACTGTCTTCAGTTCGAATCAACGAATCAGCTTCGCAAGCGGCGTCGTTATTGTTGTCTAACTCCTTGTCGACGCTAATGGAGCTAGCGCGCGCTAGCTCTTCGGCAACGTCGTATGACAAATCACCAACATGTCCATCAGCAGCAAGCAATGACTCATATGGGTTGATTGGCGTACCCCCGTCGTAAATCTCGAAGTGTAAGTGGGCGCCAACCGATTCCGCATTACCGCTGTCCCCCACCCAACCAATATGCTGGCCGCGCTCAACACGTTCGCCACGCTCTATCCCAGCTGCATAGGCGTATTCGTTGCCGCCATTACTATCATCGGTTCCGGGCGTGTCATTATTTAAGTGAATGTAGTTGTAGGTATAGCCGTCATCGCCATCGAGCGTCAGCATGAAACCGTAATACGGTTCCGTCATGGGAGCGAAAGCGATCTCGCCATCCACTGTTGCCAACACCGGCGTCATCTTAGCGGCCATCAAGTCCGTAGCGTAATGGTAACGCCCTCCACTTCGGGCATCGTAGAAGTCGTCCGAATAATCAGCCGAGCCATCGACGGGAAAAACCATATCAATCACCGTGGCGGCCTGCGTGAAGTGAGGAGCGGCTAAGAACAACGTCAGTGCAATCAGAAGCACGTGTTTCATAGAACGACAACCATACCCGTTTTCGATCTGAAATTCAAAAGTCGCCAGTGTTGGCGACTTTTGAATTCTCAATCACCTTATCGAGCAATGATCTCCAACAAAGCTGACTTGTTGATCTCCCAATCACTATCCACATGGGTAGTTAATTCCACTGTGATTGCAGCTTTTTCAGTAGTTTCTACAAACCAGCGCGTAGCTGTACCAGCATAATCCCACTCATCAAAGTACTCATAACCCGTATGCGCCGCATACCAGTCTGCGAGTCGTAATGACTCCTCATTGAACTCAGGAGAAACAAGCGCGCCTTGCGAATGATAGGCAATCATGATACTTGGGTCACACTCATTAACCACGTCACGTAAAACTCGACTTTCCGCTTCTGAAAAGGGACTGTGGCCGGCAAAAGTTTCTTTGTCCCCTTCTTGCTTAATCCAGTTATCGGTTGAAAAATTCCGGTTGAGATTTACCTCGTTAGCATTCAGCTTATCTTCGCGATCCAGGTAGCCGTCAGGATTAGCTAATGGAATTACTATCAGGGTTTTATCGGCGGAAATCAATTCAGGATGAGCTTGAAGTTCAGCCACAAACAAATTCATGAGGTCGACAGTGCCGCGTTCGTTGCCGTGGATACCCCCGAAGAACAACAAACACTCTTCCCCACTCCCAATCTCATAGCCAGTAATCTCTCGACCCGTCTCCGAACGACCAAAAACCCGCTCAGTGATGAGCTGGGGCTCGGCCTCGACGACGATGGCCGGGGCTGGCTGGGCATCTTTTGCAAAGGCAAAAAGCATGCCGGCCACGAGAATAAGTGAGGCTGGGTAGGTAAACATGCCTAATATTTACCAAAAAACGGCTGATAAAGCAACTCTAGCTACAACTAAGACCGTCATGGCGATAACGCTGGCAATCAGAAATTTATGCGAGATGTACGGCTGAGTGGCGGCCAATTTTATTGGCTGAACACAGCGCTGATCCTGCGGATCAAACATGCTGGGCTCAAGTTTATCGCCGCTTAAGATCTGGGCAATGCGCTGGCCGCCGTAGATCGACGGCAGAATACCGACACCGTTGCAACCAAGGTTATAGAGTAAAACTTGATTACACGGCTCAGCTCCCACGCAGCGAATACCATTTGGAGTGTAGCCCATGAGTCCATGCCAGAAAAATTTGAAAGTAAGCTTCTTGCCTAAGTGGAGATAGGTCTTTTTCAAAAAAGTATCGATAGCCTTATGGGCGGTGGCCGGATACACGTGCTGGCCAGAATACTCACGCGTATCCTCGATCAACTGCTCTGGTCCGCCCACACAAACGAGATCTTCCCGAGCCACCTTACCTGTATGGGCGTACGGTCGCCTGGTGATATAAAAATATGGTTCCGTGTCATAAGCTCCGGCTCTAGAACCTGTTTTTGGCAGATAGCTTATGGCTGTTGGATACTCAAGCGGTTCCTCCACAAAGGCCGCCATATACCCCACCGAGCCGCGAACCAAATGGTGGAATTTAGTATCGATGTCCCCACCGGCTCGATTCACAATCGAAAAATTTTCAAAACCATTCGTACACAAAACGACACGCTTCGCGCGCACAACGTGTTCGTCAACGTAAATATCGGCGTGATGTCGAGATAGCTCTACCCGACTAACTGGTGAATCTTCGAAGATAGTGAATCGACTTGGGTATTTTGTAAGTAAAGTCCGAGCGACTTCGTCAGTAAAGGCCGCGCTGTTCATGCATCCCTTACGACCAGCTAAAAGCGCAAAGTACTTTTTATCCTTCGTCTCCAAACGATCAAGAATGTCCTGATGAGGTACCGACAAAAAGACAGAGCTGTATTTACGCGAAAGTTTTAAACCTTTAAGGGCAGCTTCCGAAATATACATTTGCTCAGTAACGATTCCTGATTTTTGTTTAAGCAAAGCATCATGCAAATGTGACATCAGCGTATTGACGTCGGCAATGCCTGCGTGACCAGTAAAGGTTAAGCAGGGCGTCTTCAATTTCAGTTCCTTCTGAATCTCGGCTAACAATTCCCAAGCAGAATACACGTCATGCTGACCCTGGACAGCAGTGTCTAAGCCAAACTCTTCGACGAGCTCGTGAAACGGCCGTTCAAAATAGCTTACAAGTTGACCGGCATTGTGTCCGGTCGCGCCGTGAGCCACTCGAGTGGCCTCTAGAACGACAATTCGTTTCTGTGTGTCTCGCAAAGTAAAATAGGCCGTAGAGATACCCGCAATACCCGCTCCAACAATGACTACATCGGCCGACATTAAGTCGGCGAGTTGGCTATGCGTACGGGCCTGCTTGTGGTGGGCCAACCAAGGTGATTTTAAAAACTTTGCCATACTAGATTTGCGGGATCCCAAGGAATTGCATAACCGTCACTACAAGGTAGATGCTCAGCAAGCCCAACGCCTCCCCTTTTGATAAGCGATTCTTTGATAACGCGAACAGCAAGAACACCGCGTTCACTAAGAGGAAGACGCCGATAATCCAATGCAAATTTTCTAGCCCCAAGGCATACGGGCCGTGGTACAAAGAAAACACACCGAGCATGAACGGGTTCACCGCCGCCGAACCGACATAATCTCCAAAAGCCACGTCTGATTTTCGCTTGAAAATTGCCTGCAGCGCCAACGTGAGTTCGGGAATATTTGTGCCGAGCGATAAAGCCAGGAAACTAACCAAGAAAGCTGGAATTCCGAAACGTTGCGCCGCACTTTCGGTCAGTGTCACTAGCTGTGTGCAAGCTAAATAAATAACCACGGCCGCAAGTACGATCTTGAAGTACTTCCAAGCTAGCGTCTTGAATGGCACACGAGCATGCCGCACCTTATCCACTGAAATCGGTTTAGCGACCGCCAGGAAAATCACATAACCAGCAATCATAGCCAGCGCCTCTAGCCGGCCAATAACACCATCAAGTGCGGCCAAGAGCGGCAACGACAATAGCGTCATGAAGACGAATAAACGTGACCCGTGCAAACTTTTCTTTAGTGGTAAACCGTTTTGCAAAAAGGTAAACAATGGGATAATCCCCGCCAACAATAGAAAGGATCCGCCCATCAAATTTCCGGCGTAAATTTGCGGTTGCTGGTCGATCTGGGCACTGATAGCTACCGAGAGCTCTGGCAATGAGGTCAGGAAGCCGAGCAGTAGCACCGATAAGCCGAAGACCGACGAATGCAAAAGCTTCGACAGACTACCGATCTCATTGACGATCAAGCGCGAACTAAAAGCTAACGTCAATAAACAAATTAGGATGATAAAATACTCACTCATGGTAAGTATTTTACCATGAGTGAGTATGTTTTTGCGATTGTATTTGGAACTTAGTGGGTACCTTGGTCGTAGAGCTTTAGACCGTATTCTGGCCACCAATGACCAGCGTCAGGACCTCCATTACAGTTACCATCCGAACCGCCAGCGGATTTCACCCACAAGCCAGCATCGAACAGCGGTACGCCCGTATTGGTTGTTGGTCGGAGACCGATCCCCGCACCTTGCGGATTACACCATTCACCTTGCCAGCCGTTATGATTGCGGCCAGTGTCAATGATGTAATGTTTTCCACCCACACGAGCTGAGAGGTCGTTACCGAATTCGATATTGGACGAGGTGGAGTAGAAGTTTGAGACATTCAAGGCAAAACCTTGAGCGTTGGCAATGCCAGCCTTAGTCAAACGTGTAGCCATAGTCGAAGCTGGGGTCCAGTTTGGATGACCAGCATCAAGGTAAGTGGAAACGTTTGGTTTAGCTTCAAGCACATTAACAGCATCCGTAATCATGGCGCCGCGAGCGTCATCAAAACAGTCCGTGGCCATGGCATCTGGCTCGATAATAACGATCGCTTGGCGACTACCAATACCGTTGGCCATACCCACAATCCAATTGTGGTACTCCGTGGCGTTGTTCACGCCACCGGCCGAGTAACCGTCTCCGCAATCGCGGTTAGGGATGTTGTAGGCAACGAGTACAGGAATTTTATTCGCCGCCTCAGCCTCGTCCACGTAATCATCGACCGCGTCCTCAATATTGTCGTACCAATCGCCAAACCAAACTGCGGTTGGCTGGTCAGCGAGATACTGCATCTTGGCAGCATCACTCGTGCGTGATGCCCCCCATGAACCTGCCTGTTCCTGCGCATCGGACCAATTGTCCTTATAGATGGTCTTGCCAGCAAAAGGATTGCTCGAGCTGGTTGGCGTTGGAGCTGGTGCTGGAGCCGGTGCAGGTGCAACCACTACGGGCGCCAAAGGACTTGTACCAATGCCCGATCCCCCACTCCACGAAGTACCGTTCCAATACCACCACAGGTGACTAGAATTTTCGTGCCAGACAGTGTTATCAGCATAAACTATGCTGATAACACTTGCGGAGAAGCCAGCTGCTACGTTATTTCTCTGGACAACGCCATTTACGATTTTCCAAGAGGCACGTTCAGTGTCAACGATGTTCGCGGTTTCGCTTGCGAGTACGGTTGTGAGATTGCCTGAAGCAATCAGCGGGCTATTACCCGTACCGTTGCCTCCGCTCCATGAGTTACCGCTCCAGCTCCACCACAAATAACTGGTGTTGCGCTGCCAGACCACGTTATTTACGTAAGCAATTTTGTTGACGTTCGAGCTGTAACCAGCTGATGAGCCATTTTTCTTAACTACACCGTTTGAAATTGTCCAAACATTTTTTTGCTGATCTACGATAGTATCTGTCTGCCCAGCAACAACGACCGAGTTATTAGCAGACACAACGAGATAAGAGGTGCTGGTATTCGTTTTCTTAGCTGCGGCTGTCATAACAGACGCTTCAGGAATGGTTGCAAGATCAGCATCGGTAATGCCGAGTGAAATTTCGCGCATGATGCGATAGGCTTCATCGCCATTTTGCATGTAAACGCGGTAGCAGCTCACGGGATCAACATACCAAGCCTCACCGTGTGCTTGGATTTGTAAAAGAATTTCTCCCTTTAAGCGTCCGGCGAGGGCATTCGTACTACACACACTAATCTTAGCATCGACATCGCCAGCTTGAGTAACTGATGGGATCGTGGCCAAGTCGGTATTAGTGATACCAAGGCCAAACGAACGCATCATCTCGTAAGCCACAATGCCGTCTTTCATGTAATAGCGGAGCCCGTCATCGGGATTGATGTACCAAGCCTCACCGTGCTGCTGTACTTGAAGCACGATGTAACCGCTTAATCGCTGTCCAACACTTCCGGTGGCTGCGTGCGTCAATAATGGCGACCCAAACAGCGTAAGAAGTAACAGGAGCGCGAAATATTTCATACGCATTACTGTATTTTGGTGAATAAACCAAAAACCACTATAGCCGCTATGAGCGCTAATAGCAACCTGCCAAATACGAAAAAAAATCTCTTTTTGGCCATCACTAGCCTTGAACTGACTTTAGTGACTTATCAACAGGGGGTCTTGTTAGCCAAGAAAATGAGGTCTAGAGTACTTAACTTTTTTTGTTGCAAACGTTAATTGAGTTGCCACAGCGCGCCCATCAGGACTGCACCAAAAATTGTCCACATGAGGACAGGTGCCAATAACCACATGGCCGTGCGAGAAATACGAGAAGCTCCAATTATGGTTAGCAAGGTCGTCCCCACAAGCAGAACAAGGCTCCAGAATGTTAAGCCCAGGTCATGCCAACCGAACATGAGTACAGGTCTGATGGCGTTCAAAATAAATTGAATAAAGAAAAGTCCTAATGTAAATTTCACGGCCTTCTTGGAAGGCCCTTGTTTATAAATTAAGCACGGACTGATCCCCGTCAGAGCATACAAACCGATCCAAAGCGGATTCACTAACCAGAGCGGCGGCATAAACTCGGGCTTGCGCAGAGACGCAAACCAGCCCTACAGCTGGGGGAAAGTCATAGCGGCCATAATGATGCCGGGCAATTGAGAAATGCCAATCGCGACAACCAGCCAGCCAAGATCACCACGCGTAACTTTTGCAAACAAGGATTTTGGGTACTCGATCAGCCAGTCGGAATATTCCGGTATAAATTGGCTAAGGTATTTACAAATTTTAAACATTATGCCATATTTTTCCGGTATGCAAAACGAAAACGCTTCAGAATACGCCATTGTTATCGACGGCCTCACCAAGTCGTATAAAGATGTAAAAGTTTTAGATGGCCTGAACCTCAAGGTAAAGCGTGGCACCATGCTCGCACTCCTTGGACCAAATGGTGCTGGTAAAACCACCACCGTACGTATTTTGAGTACGCTCTTAAAACCGGATAGCGGCAAAGTGCTCGTCAACGGTTTTGACGTAGCTACGCATGGCCACGAGGTTCGTTCCAACATCGGGCTAACCGGTCAGTACGCTGCCGTAGACGAATTTCTGACGGGCTACGAAAACCTGGTCATGATGGGACGCCTGTATCACCTTTCCCCTGCCGATTCCGTAAAACGTGCCAACGAGCTTCTCGAGCAATTCGATCTTGTTGAGGCTAGCACCCGAGCCGTGAAAACATATTCGGGTGGTATGCGTCGTCGTTTGGACTTGGCGGCCAGTTTAATCGCCACTCCCCCAGTACTCTTCTTGGATGAGCCAACCACCGGCCTCGATCCACGCAGCCGCTTAGCCATGTGGGCCGTGATCAAGAAGCTTGTAGAGGCTGACGTCACTATCCTGCTCACTACTCAGTATCTCGATGAAGCCGATCAGCTCGCCGATAGCATTGCCGTACTCGATGGCGGAAAGATCATCGCCGAAGGAACTGCGGATGAGCTCAAACAACGCGTTGGTAAAGAACGTTTGGTACTAACGATCAAGGGTGATTTTGCTAAAGCTGTCAGCGTTGTCGATGGCGATGCAGTCCTAACCGACGCCGAAGCTCGCACAATTAGCGTGGCCCTTGATGGCGGTGTTCCAGAAATCAAGACCATTCTTGATAAGCTTCAGTTCGCGAACATCGATATTGAAACGTTGTCGATGCAAAAGCCGACGCTGGATGATGTCTTCATGCAGCTTACCGGACACCATGCGGAAGCTAAGACGGTGACTGAAAGCAAATAATATGACGCAATATATTGCCGGCTCAATTCAACCGCAAAAACATTCACGCCTGTACTGGACAATCAGCGACACCATGATTCTGACTGCCCGCAGTCTCAAGCACATCTTTAAGAATCCTGAGCAGCTGATGGGAGCGATCATTCAGCCCATTATGTTCATGCTTTTGTTCCGCTACGTCTTTGGTGGCGCCATTGAAACAGGTACCAGCTACGTAAACTTTTTGACTGCCGGCATCTTGGTACAGATGGCGGCCTTCGGCTCGCTCACCACCTCCCTGTCTGTTGCGGCCGACCTAAAACGGGGCCTCATTGATCGTCTCAAGTCACTGCCAATTGCGAGCTGGGGTCTGTTAGTAGGTCACGTAGTCGCAGACCTGGCACGTAACCTCTTGTCATCAGTCATTTTGATTACCGTTGCCATCATTGTTGGCTTCCGTCCCACCGCTTCATTGGCTGAATGGCTTTTGATCACCGGTATTCTGCTCATCTTCACTTTTGCGATCTCCTGGATTTCTGCCATTCTTGGTCTGGTTGCAAAAAGTGTCGAAGCGGTCCAGTGGATGGGCTTCTTGATGATCTTCCCCCTTACGTTTGCCAGCGCCGCCTTTGCGCCCACAGAATCAATGGCTCCTGTGCTTCGAGTCTTCGCAGAAAATCAGCCTGTCACGCACGTAATTGAAGCCATCCGCGCGCTCATGATTGGCACGCCCATTGGCAACCACGCTACCCTGGCAATTATTTGGTGTTCCGGAGTTGTCGCTGTCACCATGCCACTCGCCGCCTATCTGTTCCGCAAATACTCCGGACGCTAGAAAAAAACGCTTTAGTAGAGAAACGGGGCCACCAGATGGTAGCCCCCACAGCATCACCTACGACCCATGATGATGGCCTGGCGCAGCTCCTCGAGCTCCACTTCGGTCCACTCCTCACCGGGCTGCATTACCTTGCAGACAAAAAGCGCAGCTTCGACCAGCGTCAGGTTACCGAACACCTGATGCCAGTTGGTGTGAAAGTTGATGGGTAATCCGACGATGTTACCCCGAGTAGCTCCACCACGACTCGAGGGTACGATGTGATGGCGGGTAAGGCCCTTACGCTTGAATCGCCTCTTCTGAGCGCCTCGTCCTCGTCCCCCCTGGGCACTCTTCTTATCCTGGCGATCGCGTCTAGCCATCTTCACCTCCGCAAAAAGACTAGGTGATTGCCGCTAGTCGGTCAATGAATTTGCCCCCAGAAGGGGCATTTTTGTGGCTAATACATTGAGAAAAGACTGATTTTGGGGTATTATGTCCCGTCTTATCGTGGCGGCTTGCCTGATAAGCAAACAAGGGGAAAGGAATCAATGTCCGTCCCTGTCCCGAGACTACATCTACCTCCGCGACTGCCACATCGGCGTGACCTTGACCGACATCGAAGTCGGCGGCCAGCATCAGGTCAGCTGCCGGCTCGAAGGCGTCGGTCTGAAGTCGTGCCTCGACGCTGATCAGCTCGTGCTCAAGGTCATCCAGGCCTTCGGCAAGCACCAGCAGTGCACGATCTCCGAAGTCTGTGCCGGTGTCATCAACGTGATCGCCACCGAGCTCAATGACCGTATCGACAAGATTCGTGTCGAGCTCCGCACCCTGCCGACGAACGTCGTGGTCCACTGGTCCCGCGACCAGGAAATCTCGGCCTTCCCGCGGCTCGTCACCGCACCGATCTCGAACGGTCCCGTACGACACCCGGCGCAGCTGAGCCAGCGTCCGCAGTACTGATCGATCATCGTCGGTCAGCAACGTCTCCCGCCTCCAAAGCGTCTTATGCTTTGGAGGCGACGTTTTTTATAGGAATATTTTGCAACAAAAAATGACCCCGACGGGGTCATTTTTTTATGATCGCTTACTCCTCGCCGCGGACAAGCTTCAAAATTTCATCAAGCTTGGCGTTCAAAGACTTGAACTGCTCAGTGGTGATGCCGTTCATGGAGGGACGGCTCTCGGGACGAGCATGGGGACGGCTTTGGTAAGCTGACTTCTTTTCGTAGAAGCTCGAGCTTTCACCACGCGCACCACGCTCCGGACGCTCACCGTGCTCTCCAGATTTCTCTTCACGAATGTAACAAGCACTGCAGAAAACCGGCTTCTTGCCGTTAGGCTTGAAAGGCACCTGACATTCCTTGCTACAACCTGAACACGTTGCAGTATGCATGGAGTTATCGAACGGCTTTTTGGTAAATGACTTCTTATCTTTCCAATCTCCTCCACCCTTACCGTATGATTTCTTAAACATAATGTATTGCATTTATCAACCGCATTCTGCGGATCCTAGCCTAGAAATCAATAAAGAGCAAGCCCTGCGGCCTGCTCTTCACTTGGGTATCAGCGTGTGAAAAACTACTTTTTCTTATTCTGCTTGGGTTTCTTAACGTTCTTACGCGCATTTTGTCCTTTAGCCATATTTTCGATTAATGAGTGAATCACTCTGTAGGATAGCACACTGAACACTCGATGTGCAGGAGCTCTCCTCCCCAGTCTTGGGGAGGACGCTAGTGCGAACAGCTATGGCTCTACGACAGTGAAGACCAAACGGCCGAGTACCTGGCCACGACTATTTTGCACCGTCACACGCCATTTTCCCGGCGTCAGTCCAGTCTTGGAAGTAAAGCCACGAAAACCTTCCTGACGACCTCCTCGCATAGTGAAATGGAGAAGATCCTTATCTATCCACTTGCCCGCTACGGAATCTTTGTACTCCCAACGATGATAGATAACTGTAGACAATTCAGCTGGAGCAAAGATTGCGGTATAAGCATAGAGACTATCACCAAAATCGGCGTGAATGGTTTGACCAGGAACTAATTTTTGTAGCAGTGTCTCTGATTCACCTATCAATTTATAGTCGCCTGGCCGTTTGATAATGGCGTGATAAATACCGGCCTCACGAATAGATAATGGCAACGGTGGAATAAGCTTGAGGAAGTAAAACGTACTCATCACTACAAAGACTGACAAAATGGCCACGAACAGTTGCGACTGTTGTTGTCTGATCTTGGGCACAAACTTTGTCAGCAACAGTAAGACGAGTAACACGATCAACGTACTCAGCACGCCGCTCAGAATAAAAATCCAGGCACTCAGTGAGCGCAAAACAAAAGGCAGAAAGACTGAAAAGTACGAAAGTAATACGAAGTTATAGACAGCTAGCTGTACAGCTGGTCGTAAGTAAGCCTGACGAAATACTTCGCTCGAAATCATGACGCCTGTAATGAGCGCAAACAAGGGCCAGCTAACAGACAGCGAGCCACTAAACCAGTAGAACAATAACGACGAGCTCAACAACGCACCCACCGAAATCTGGGCGGCGAACGGAGCTAAGAACCGAGCGTAGCTCATGATTACATATTTGGACGGCTCCTTACGAGCGTCGTAGAGCTGAATGAAAATGAGCATCAAGCCAGCCATGAAGGCGTACGCCATTAATAACTTCAAGGCCGTACCAATTTGCAGTGCTTGAAAAGTGATGATGTCAAAAATAAATCCGACCACAAGAAAACCCGGGATCAAGACCCGTTCGTACTTCTCGTAAATAGCCTTCAGGCGACGTTCAAGCCCGAGGCGCTGGAGTCGCTCCTTTAACATAGCCCTATCATAGCAAAAACGCGGAAGCTAGCAGAAAATTATCCCAGGATGAGGCGCTCAAGCCCAAACACCAAAAAACCAATGCTCAAACCTGCCCACCAATAAACACTAACGCGCCGGCCGTTACTACTCTTGCTTTGGATATAGCGGATAAAGGCGTAACCGTTGGCGATAAAAATATACACAAAGGCAGCGTACATATTTGCCGGTGTCGGTACATTCCACCAACTTATGAGAGCAAAGAACAGGTTAATTGATCCAAATCCCACCAGAATGTCCGGCAAGATCGACCAACCAATATTGCGGCGGAAGGCGTTAGCAAATAACAACTGCAAAACCCACCAGCAAATCTGATGAAGCGTGTAGGCGATGAAAATAGCCCACCAAACATGAGCGATGTCATTAAGCATGGCTATAGTCTATCAAATGATCAAACATGTAGGGTGTTTTAGGCCTAAAAGACCTTTTTTGTTGACAAAAACGCAAATTTATGCTACTCTATCCGGTTCGAAAATCTTGTCTTCCGCTTCCTTCGAACTCATAAGGAGAGTCCATGCAGAACGCAATGCAGCGAGCTTCCCGGATCGAGGACGGTCTGGCCAACCAGGTGGACCGCAAGCGCGGACCCCTGCAGAACGGCGAGACCGACTACAGCTCGAGCCGGAAGAGCAAGCTCGTCTTCCGGGGCGGACGGTACGTGGAGGCGACCCAGGTCGTCACCACCCCGAAGCCCGCGTGCATCACCTCCCCGAAGACGGTGACGATCGTGCTTGAGCTGCCCGTCACGAAGACGGAGCCCGAGCCGGAGACGAAGACCACCTCGATCCCGGTCCCCTTCCCGGACATCGGCAACAAGCTGGAGCCCGAGACCCTCAAGCTCGAGCCGACGCAGCCGATGATGCAGACCGTGTTGCCCCGGCAGACCCCGGCCGAGCCCGCGCAGCTCAAGAAGCTCGCCGAGGACTTCAGCTGCATGCAGCCCGTGCGCGCGCCGGTCATCAAGCCGCCGAGCCGTCCGAGGCCCATGAAGCGTATGACGCGCGCCGACAAGCGTGCCAAGAAGTTCGCGATCAGCAGCTGGCACCGTAAGGACTCGCTGGCCGAGCGCGCCAAGGAGCTCCACTGGAACGCGATCTCGAAGACCGAGATCAACTATCGGATCAACGTCGGCGTGATCAAGTACCCCTACGTCCCCGAGGGCCAGGAGGAGAGTGCCCACCTGTACCAGATGATGGCGCTCGAGCGTGCTATCAAGAACGCGCCCGACTTCGCCCGCCTGACCGCGCTCGAGCGCTACCTCGGGCTGCTCGAAGCAACGAGCGAGCAGCTGAGCAGGTAGCGACGGTGTAGACTCGAACGGGTCGGACGTGTCTCAGGCGAGTCTTCGCCCGAACATGTCTGACCCGTCATTGTTTTTATAACTGTCTTACTCTTTCTCGACTAACTCCGCCAAACGTTCCATCGATTCTCGCGCTCCTTTTTCCTTGCCCGAATCAAGCATGGCGTCGCGATCTTCTTGGCTATCAAAAGTTGAAGTGTCGGTTACGGTCGTTTCGCCATCCTGCTCTTCGAAAACAATCGTTTCGATGCTGACCTGACCCGGAGCGCCTTCGAACTCAAAAGTTTGCACAATCTTTTCGGGTGGCTGGATATCGTGGTAAACGCCGTGAAAGGCAAAACTCTTGCCGTCCAAATCTTTCTGGACGAAACGCCACAAACCGCCAGGTCGTACATCCATCTTATCGATCAACGTTTGCAACCCTCGTGGACCCCACCATTTCGGTACTGCAAGGGGATCGACAAAGGCTCTAAACACTTGCTCACGCGGCGCATCAAAGGTCCGAACCATAACGACCTCACGTTCGGACGGCTGGGTGAAAGCTGTCTCATGGTTAACCATACGTGGAGTCTTTAAGAGATTAATGGATCATCGATGATGGATTAGCCAAAAAAAGTGGCGCTAGTCAGTTAGTAGCACCTTCTAATAAACCCCATTAGACGTCAATCTGCTCTTTATTTTTTCAAATAGCTATCAAACCGAACGTAATGACAGGTGTAGCCTTCGGGATTTTTTTGGAGATAATCTTGGTGATAACCTTCGGCAGGATAAAACTGCGTCAGCGGCTCGAGTAATGTAGCTACAGACTTGGACCAACGACCGGACGTATTTACGAGCTCGATAAAAGCTTCAGCCTCAGCCTTCTCATGTTCATCGCCGTAAAAAATTGCAGATCGATACGAGCTGCCGATATCGTTTCCCTGTCGGTTGAGCGTGGTTGGATCATGAACTCGGAAAAAGAAATCTAAAAGTTTGCGATAGGTGATCAGGGAAGGGTCATAATCAATTTGCAAAGCCTCGGCATGGCCGGGGTGATTTCCGTATGTGGGGTTCGCATTCTCTCCCCCGGTATAGCCGACCTCGGTCGAGATTACGCCCGGCAAAGCTCGTACCAGCTCCTCCATGCCCCAGAAACAGCCACCGGCAAAGACCGCTCTCAGTGTTGGCATAGTATGGACTCAGATAATTGCTAGTCTTGGCACCATGACATCATTATTCGAAAAAACTGCCAAGAGCAAGCGTTACGACTTGTTTATAAGCTTCTTGCTTCCTTAATGTACAGCTGTAGTCTACGCCTATAAGTCTTAAGCACTTGTACTATGACTACCTCAACATGTTCAAAGTGCGGTATGGCCCTAGAGAATGGCCGTTGCACGGGTTGCGGCAAGCTGCCAGCCGACTGTACCTGCACATCAATGAAGAAGTAGCCCCCAAAGAGCATTGATCACAAAACACAGCCGAGCGGCTGTGTTTTGCTTCTGCTACGCTTTGCAAAATTATCTTTCTCAACTAGACTTACGCCCGTATGCCGAAACCCGTTGTGCTCATTGAGACTATTACTCGCTCCGTTGGTTCAGTGGCCTCTGTAGTTCTTCACACCCTAGTCTTTTTAGGTGCCTTTCTCTTGGGTATCATGGAAGTAACCGACTGGGACACGATTTTACTTATTCTCACTACTGTCGTTTCTCTCGAAGCAATTTACCTGGCGATTTTTATTCAGATGTCCGTCAATCAAAATACCGAAAGTTTGCGTGAGGTAGAAGTAGACGTGGATGAAATTCAAAAAGACATTGATGCCATCGAACAAGACGTGGATGAAATTCAGGAGGCCGACGTAATCGACAAACTTCATGACGATCAACACAGAGAAGAGCTACAAGGCATCAGCGAGCGTCTTCAACAACTCTTAGCCGACATCAACAATCTCAAAAAGTAAAACACGCTGTTAAACCTCAGCCTGCTCGCCTAGCCGCTTACCAGCCAAACGACCCGCCGCCCAAGAGGCCTGTAAGTTGAAGCCGCCAGTAAAGCCATCAACATCCATGACTTCTCCGGCAAAATACAAGCCCGAACAAATTTTCGATTCCATGGTCTTGGGGTCAATCTCGGATAGACTCACTCCCCCTGCTGTTACAAATTCATCACCCGCACCACGTGCAATGATACTGAGTGGTACCGCCTTTAACCAGTCCAAGCAACGATTGATATCTTTTTTGGCAACTTGATTCACCCGCTTGGTCAGCGAAATCTCAAGTTCGTCGACTACGATGTCAGCTAGCGATTTAGGCACCAACAAACCAAGTACGTTTGAAAATTGTTTATTTTGGTTCTCAGCGAGTAGCGCTTCAAAGCGAATGCGCAGAACATCGAGTGACTCATCTGGAAAAAGATCGATAACAATCTCGAGAGGATTGGTGCCATTATACTTTTCAAAAGCCACAAGTGATGACAGCGCAAAAACCGCCGGACCACTCACGCCTTTATGGGTAAACAGAAATGGTCCCGTGAAGTGCGGAGACTTATCACGTTTGGCGGTGATAGTTGCCTTCTCAAATGACAGACCAGAAATTTTTGCTGGCCAACCTTGTTTGGTAAAGAAGGCATTCAAGCTTGGTGCAAGAGCGGTGATAGTGTGACCGAGCGACATTGCAAAAGCATAACCGTCGCCAGTCGAGCCGGTTTGTCGGTAAGCTTGTCCGCCGGTGGTGAGCACCAACTTATCAACCATGAGTGGAGCGGCTTGGTCTTTTGTATGCACAGCAAACTTAGCGGACTCGCTTCCCTCTCCTGGAATGGGAGAGGCTAGGTGAGGGTTCAATTTTTCAATTTTCACCACGGAGCATTTCAGCATCACACGAGTTTTGCCCTCGGCAAACAGTTTTTCAAAAACACCAACAATGTCCTTACCGTTATCAGAAACTGGGAAAACGCGAAGATCTGTCTGCGTTTTTAAAGGCACGCCCCGATCCTCAAACCAGGAGTAGACGGCCTCTGGAGGAAAGTTGAGCATGGCTCTAATGAGAAACTTGGCGCCACGAGGATACTTAGCCAGAACTGTTTGGACATCTTGAATGCCGGTGGTGACATTACAACGGCCGCCTCCTGAGATAATCACTTTCTTACCGAGGCCATCATTACGATCCAATAAAAAAATCTCAGCGGTCGGATCCGCTTCTTGAAGCGTAGCCGCACACATCATTCCCGCTGCTCCACCGCCAATAATCGCAACACGCATATGGCGGAGATGCTAGCAGAAAAACCAAAAAACGACCAATGGCGTGGCGCATCGCTAACCTTTTACTCTGACACCGGCTCGTATCTCCCCACCAACTGAGCTTGAGCTATGACGTTGTCGCCCATAGCTTCAAGGATCTGGCCCTTGGTTGAAGCAGGTGGAAGATCGAGTTTGGTATCAAGGGCATAAATTTGAAAGAAGTACCGGTGCTCCTTGTCTGGTGGCCGAGGGCCGCTATAGCCAAGTTGACCGCCAGTTCCCTGCCCAACAGTGCCGACCTCACGCCAAGTTTCAGGGATCGAAGTGATGTTTGCTGGAATGTTAAAAACTACCCAATGGTCCCACACAGCAACACCCATTTCGGGTGGGACATCGGGGTCATCAACAATCAGCACCAGCGACTGCGCCTCTTTCGGGACGTCAAAGATTTCAAGGGGTGGGTTAACGTTGTCACCAAAGGCCGAATACTTTTTGGGAATCGTGTCGTTATGCTTGAAGGCTGGGCTCATGATTTGCATAAGCTCAAGGTTAAGAATGAGGCCTCCCTTCATAGCCACGTCACCACGCTTGAATGAATGTGTGAAGAGTATAAAACGCTTGCCAGTTTAGCCCTGTTTTCTAGGGTTAATAGTGAATTTGTAACCTTCCGCACTCAGGACGTTGGTGAGCAAGGTCATCTGGAAAGAATCGCCGGCAAACGCTCTAACGGCAGCTGGGACACCGCCGTTTGGCTAATCGCCAAAGAAGACGCTCACGTGCAAGGCAAGACCCTGGTGATCGATAACCCCAAAAGCCGTACGGTACTGAAACAAATCAGCGGACCGATCACCCTTAAAAAAAGGCGATGTCTTCACTGCCAAACCTCGTAAGAATGTTCCCGAGAGTAAAAACCAACTCCCTCCCAAAAACGAGCCCGGATGCAAAACATTCGCAAAGCGCAGCGCGCGCGACGCAAATTAGCTCGAGCTCGCTAAATTTTGCGGCTATCGTAGGCCCAATGTAAAAGCGCCTGTCGCTGCACGGGTCGGCAAGTTAGGTCTCGCGGCCGACAGTTCTTTTTAAGTTGTCCGACATGACGAGCGATCGCCTTCCAGCGTTTAATTTGCTTGGCGTCTTCCTCTTCCAAGCGACGGCCTTGGTAATAACGGCAATACCACTGAAACCAGCCACGCGGATCGTGCTTGCGGTTGATCCAGCCCTTGTCTTGCCAGACAGCTAGGGGCTGGCTTGCAGGAACTTGAAAATAATTCAAGCGTGGATCGTGCCGTGTAGGTGAAAGCTTAGCTTGAGTAAACCAACTTTTAGGGAATTCTTGTCGACAATCAGTCATGTACTTACCCCCGAAGACACCGAGCTCGAGCATTTCTTTCGGAGTGAGTTGCGGTTTAAAGTCTGGATGAAACTTGCGCCCAGCCGGCGCGACAAGTTCGTAGCGATAGTCCGTCTGCATGAGGTCATTCACTATCACGACGCCTTTATGATTTGTCATAAGCAGCTACAATCTTCACCATTAGTTCAGCCACCAGATAGCATAGTTCAAGATGGTCGCGAAACTTACCCAAAGGATATACGGCACAAGCAACCAAGCCGCGAGTTTGGAGACTTTGGCGAAGGCTACGATGGTCGCGAGAATTGCGAGCCAGAGCAAGACTATCTCAACCAGGGCTGCGCCTGGATTATGCAGGCCGAAGAACATGAACGACCATAACGTGTTGAGCGCTAACTGGAAGGCAAACAACGCTAGAGCAATTTTAACGTCCTGACGTTTTAGACCCTGGCGCCAGACCAAAAAGGCTGATACGCCCATGAGCAGAAATAGCGTTGTCCAAACCGGGCCAAAAACCCAGTTTGGGGGCGCAAACGACGGCATATTCAAACCCGCATACCAGCCGGGTATTTCGGCCACAGTGAAAATTGAACCAATAATTCCGGCCATCTCAGCTATCACAATGGCGGTAGCTAATTGGAGCAACGACCGAAAAGTAAACCGTGGCTGTGGTGTTTGAAAGGTCTTCATACCGATAGTTTAGCATTTTTTTGATCGTCACTACACATTGACAAGGTTACGCCTTTTAAGCAAAGCTAAAGCTGAAGCATCCCCACCCCCCTGCGGAGTCACAAACCATGCGGCTTGCACATATCCTCATTCTCTTGCTCCTCGGTCTCAGTTGCTCGGGACCACGTTTCACTTCCAAGCTGGCGGCCGTGTCTTCCCCCACTCCTGCCGTCACCATCCTGACGGAAGAGGAACACGACCGCGAGCTGCAGCGGCTGGACCTGCTGCCGCCCATCGATAACCGCGCGGAAGAGCGGGCTATCGCCGAGACCTTCGTGAAGTTCGAGACCAACCAGGTGCACGTGCTGACGGCCGGAACGGACTCGCTCGAGGGCGGCCTCGACAATTGGCGCACGTGCGCCAAGCTCTCCAAGAACGAGATCTTCGATGTTCCGGAACGCTACGCCATGGTCTTCTACACGGTCGACAATGAACCGTGCGAAGGCCATCCCACTGCCATCGTCGGTCAGGTGGTGGCGATCTTCCCCGGTAACAGGGTTGATCCGCTCAAGCTGCCCTTCAACAAGTCGCCGAGCCACGGGAACGAGCAGATGCGGCTGGGCACGAAGATCAGCAGCAGGACCCAAATGGACCACTGACAACGAGTAACCTAAGTGTGCCGCACACCCGTGCAGCCCCTGTCATCTGACCGTAACTGGCGGGTGACTTTTTTTACCTTCCCTTTTGAGCCGTTCGAAAGTACATCGTCACAACAATCATGCACCGTGTCCCTTTTCCTTCCCCGCTAAACTCGGATAGTATTGTAGGTGTAAACTATGCTCATGAAAAAATCACTCGAGGAGCTTATCCGTTATTTGCCCACACATGAGGCCCAAGAAATTCAAGCCATACTTCTTGAATTTCCAGAGTTAAGCGCGGTAATGCAGGAGCGGCTGGAGGCCAAAGTCCAGGCGCTTCAGTCTGAAGATCCTTCCGCCTTGGCTGCCATAGCTAAGCAGGAGCTAGTTTTGGCGCAAGCGTTTAGTCGCGAGGTCAGTATTGCTACCGCCAAGAATTCCCTGTCTCTATGAGCCTTAAGCCTGAATTTCCCCAGCCATCAATCGAAGCTGCTGTTTTCAAAAATGATCACCTTCCCAGAAGCCCAGAAACAACCGAAACTACCCCAGACATCGGCAAGTTTTGCCAAGAATTACTCAACCAAGAACGTGAACTTGCCAATACTGCGCACGACCTAGCTGCCAAGAATATCTCAGGCTTATTTGAAGCCAAGAAGCTTATTCCCCGCAGTCTAAAACTTGGGCTCTATTCTTTGATGCTATTGAAATCTGAGACTGCTCTGGCGCAGATGTTAGTTGAGACCAAGGCAGACGAGACACAGTTAGATGCCCCTCGATCCGGGGCCCAAATGTCACAAGCTACCCAAGAAATTGTTGCGAACTTGATAGCCCAAGGAGCTGCAATTGAAATTAGTCGCAGCCCAACCTGGACTTTGGAAACCGTGACCTGGGACGATACGCAGAAGAACATCACGGTCGACGAGACTATCGGCATGATCAAGATCGCTCGAACGGTTCCTGATACTACCGTGGTGCCCGACGAGCTTTCCGTAACTGGCGCTCCAGAAGGTTGGAAGATCTCTCAAGAGCGTATTTATGCCAACGATGGCACTTGGCAGGATCGTGAGAAGGCTGTCATCTATCTCAAAGATGATTATGGCAATCTCATGACAGTCACTCGCACTATGAGTGAGACGGGATTAACCTACGAAGAAAAAATTACCATTGATCCAAACAACCGTTTAGAGGCCGAACCTGGGCAACTCCAGCCCATCAATATAGACTTGTCGGTGGTGGGTCTAGGCAGACTTGAACAAGCTTTTGCGTACAAAACATTTTCGTTTGTAGACGTAGCCGAAGAGGTGCCTATCTATAACATTTCAGGTTTTTCCGTGCCCGACGCTGAGGCAAAAAAGCTACTCAAACCTTACACCGGTGCCATCAAATCAGGATTAAAAGAGTCAACGACCTTGTTTGGGCTTGAGCCAAGTTTCGTAGACAGCATTGATATCATGGACGGGGCGCGTAGAAATGCTTCAGCCGGAGTTGGGGTAGGAACGTATCACATCACCTTCTACGATGAGTTATTTAAAGCTACTGACGACGAAGACGAAATCGGTGGTCCTGAGGCCTCGAGTAAAAAACAAATAGCCGATACTACAAAACATGAGGTCTATCATCTCATTGATAGCCACTTAAATTTACGAAACACCCCAGAAATACAAGCCGTATTTTTGAGCACACCACATGACGTTCTTAACACTTTGAGTGAAGAGCATTTTAACCTAGAGCCAACCATCTACGGCGGCCATGCCGGCGACTCAGCTACGGAACTTGTAGCCTCTTTTCTCAACAGTCTCGATGATCCCAAATGGGAAAAACAAATCCAGAATCTCGACCACCAGGCCCTGATAACCTATACAAACATGCTTCTTGCCACCGAAGCGGCCGTTCTGCGCAACCCCTTAGTGGCCCGCGAAGCACCCATTAGCAACTTACTCAGCCAACGAACTGCATTTCTGACCACAGTGGAGTTACCCCGACGGCAAGCGGCGGAGTAGCGGCATCAAGATAAAATAGGCTGAACTAAAGACCGGTGTCACACTCATCAACTGAACCAGTTTCGTAACCCTTATTAAACCAAGCTACTCGATCAGCAGAAGAACCGTGAGTCCAGCTCTCGGGATTAACTCGACCGGTGACCGTAGTCTGAATTCGGTCGTCACCCACAGCGGCCGCAGCGTCGATGGCTTCGTTGATTTCCTCAGGGCCGAAAACGCCTAAATCTCGAATTGAGTAGGCCCAGAGTCCCGCAAAACAATCGGCCTGAAGTTCAGCTTGAATTGAGCTTTCGTTGTCATCGATCCTATCCAGGACTCCCAGCTTGTATTGCACGTGGTGGCCTACTTCGTGTGCAATAACATAGGCCTCTGCTACGTCACCGCCTTCCGTGCCGAGTTTATTGAGTTCCTCAAAGAAAGTTTCGTCCAAGTAAATGGTTTCGTCAGCTGAGCAATAATGCGGGCCCGATGCCGATGACGCTCCGCCACAAGCCGAGCTTGTCGATCCTCGGAATAATACTAGCTCAGGCTCGGGATAGTCTTCGCCGTTATCAAAAAAAATCTGTGACCAAGTTTCATCGGTCTACCCGAGTACCGTGCCAGCAAAAACCTCATAGTCATCGGCCCCTTCAAAATCTTCCGCGCTATACACTTGCGACGTCTGCACTTGGCTCGTATCAACCTGCGACAGAACATCGGTGATATCTCCCCCGCTCAATAACGTAAAGGCTACGACAATAATTAGCCCCGTTAATCCCATACCTCCGCCAATAGCTGTCGGCCCCAAACCCCGTCGGTCAGTGACATTCCCTCTGCCTTCCAAATTTTTCCAATTTGCCATAAGGGTAAAGAGAAGAATCTCAGTCTTCTCTTTACCCTACCACGATATTTTTTCACGGCAAGTGCAAGAGCAAAACGCTTATTTACCGCACACCGCCTCAATGTTGTTACCACCGTGATCACGAACAAAGGCATGGCAGTCATACCTTCCTGCTCCGCCGCCGATATGTCCATATAGATCACTAGCTCTGTGCCGCCATCTTTCTCAATAATGGAAGCCCGTGAGCCCGAGCCGCGACGCCACGACACGTGAATTCAGGGCTACCCCTTGCAATATTTTCCGTTTAAGTTCTAAAATGGGGAATATTCTTGACTTGACACCTATGACAAAGACTGCCAACCACAAAGTCAAGAGTTCGAGTAAGGCCAGGATCGGTGTCGGTGGTGTGATCGCCACTGCGACCGCTATCACCACTCTAGTAGCCGGCGCTTTCCTCATGACCGGTAAACGCGGCGAGAAGAACCGCAACCTCATGCGTGGATGGGCCGTGCAAGCTAAGGGCGAAGTACTCCAGGAGCTTGAGCAGATCAAAGAAGTTACTCAAGACAAGTATCTCGAGATCGTTGACAGTGTATTAAAACGCTACAAGATCAGTAAAAAAGCCAGCGAAAAGGAGTTATCAAAGCTGAGCAAGGAACTTCGCGCCTACTGGAGCGAGATCTCGGCCGGCACCAAGACTGCCGTCAGCAAGAACCCGGCAAAGAAAACTACCGCCAAGAAGTCCTCGAAGAGCAAGTAAGTACCTAAACAAAGACGGTGCCAAAAGCAAGGTGTTGTCACAAATAAGCGCTACCACTTTTCCGGAAGCATACAGGGCATACTCGCCAAACATTTTTTTGACCTTAACCTCGGCCACGCTGTCTAACTGGTCAAGAATATAGTCTACGATCGAAGTCTGTGTAGCCATAACCAATAGAGCATAATAACTCCCTACTCCCCATCGTAGACACGCTTCAAGGTAGCCAGATCAAACTTTTTCATCTGAAAGAATGCCTTGGTGACGCGACCAACCTGTTCAGGCGTGCCTTTCATGTATTTATCGAGATCCGTTGCGATTACTTGCCAGGACACTCCGTACTTGTCCTTGAGCCATCCGCACTGCTCCGACTCCGGTACGGCCGAGAGCTTATCCCAGTAATAATCGATCTCAGCTTGATCGTCACATTTCACCATGATCGAGACAGCTTCGCTGAATTTGAAATCATGCATGCGGGCGCTGTCCAAGGCCGCGAACCACTGATTTTCGAGCGTGAAGTCGGTGAACATAAGATCACCTTCTTTGTCTGGATCGCTACCAGCAGGATACTTGGCAACCGTACCGCGTTTGGCATTCTTGAAAACATACAAGTAGAAATCGGTCGCTTCCTGGGCCCGGCCACAGACATCACCCACGAACATCAAAGCTGGAATAATGGTCGGTCGTATTTCCCCCTCGGGACTTGTAAGCATGAGCTGCCATGAAGTTCCGAATTTGTCCTCTACCCAACCGTAACGGCCACTGAACGGATACTTATCTAACGGCATCAGCACCTTTCCGCCTTCAAGCAGCTTGACCCAAACCTCATCGATTTTCGTTGCCGCTTCCGGATCCTGTGACGGATCGAAATTCACCATGAACGAAATCGACGGGTTGATCTTGAAATACGGCCCAGCACTGATAGCCATCATGGAATAACCCATCACCTCAAAAGACATCACGTCGCAATCCCCCGACGGCGTGTTGTGAAGCACTGCGTGATTCGTGATCTTTGAATTCAGGAATACAGCGGCGTAAAACTCCGCCGCGGCTTTTGCCTGCGTATCGAACCAGAGAAGTGGGACAAGTTATTGCATAAACTTTTCGTTACGTCACTATTTTTTTATAATCAAGAGATTGAAACTCGGCAACAATAAACTCCATCCAAACCGTAGCAGACACAATCCAACAAAGCCATTAGCCAGAATGATTATAATCAACCCGGAGAGGTGCTAGTTAAGCTTCCAAATGGCGTAGGTCAGGTAAGTTGCAAAACTCACCCAAGCTAAGTACGGGATCAACAAGGCCGCCGCTGATTTTGAGACCTTTGCAAACATGATGATTGTGACAAGAATCGCCAACCATAAGACTACAATCTCCACCAGTGCCCAGCCGGGACTGTGCAGTCCAAAGAAAATGAGTGACCAAAGTGTGTTTAAAACAAGTTGAACTGCAAAAACGCCAAGTGCGGTTCAGACATCTTTGCGCCCTGTTCCCTCACGCCATACCAAGAACGAGGCTACTCCCATCAGGAAGAAAAGTGTCGTCCAAACCGGTCCAAAAATCCAGTTAGGTGGTGCTAAGGCAGGCATATTCAAGCCCGCATACCAGGTTTCAATCTCCGTAACGGTAAATACAGAACCGACGATGCCTGCAGATTCAGAAATTACCACCGCAACCGTAACGCCGAATAAGGTCTTAAAACTCATCAAGGGTATTTTTGGGCAAGGTTTTTCATACCTGTATTCTAACATTTTATTACCAGTTGTGAAGTACCGATCTGCACTCTATACTATGGTTAGCTATGCAAAAAGTATTTCTCGTGTCCCGGCCACGTTTTTGGATCTATGTTTTAGGTCCCTTTCTTCTTGGTGCGGCAAGTGCGCTCAGCACAAATACTGAAATATTACCCGTACCAGCGCTGCTCCTTGGAATCTACTTCACCCTTCCCGCTAACCTTTTCATTTACGGCGCTAATGACATTTTTGATTTTGACACCGATATTTTAAATGAGAAAAAAGGCGACTATGAACCGCTGGTCTTAAAACATGAACATAAGAGACTTTGGCGAGCAATCCTTCTCACCAATCTCCCCTTCTTGCCACTCCTAGCCTTCTTACCGCTTGCAAGCATACTTGCGCTCGGGCTGTTTATTTTTCTCGGCTTGTTTTACTCGGCCCCGCCTATCCGAGCCAAAGCACGACCAGTACTCGACTCGTTGTTTAATGCCCTATACGTGATGCCCGGTATCGCCGGCTATTTTGCATTCGATGGAAGCAATCTCTCCCTCCCACTCGTAATCGCCGGCGTCCTCTGGACAGCGGCCATGCATGCCTACTCCGCCGCCCCAGACATTGAGGCCGACACCAAAGCCGGCATCAACACGATTGCCACCAGGCTTGGTGCTACCAGAACCTTATTCTTATGTCTCCTCAGTTATGCAGTTGCTGGCATGATTGCCGGCGTACTCTTAGGGCCAGTGGGCTGGATTGGATTAGGTGTGTATATTTTGCTCATGCTTGTGTCTTTACGAGCCCAAAAACAAGGTCAACTCATGCAGGTCTATAAACTGTTCCCGCTCATCAATACGGCCATGGGCGCTCTACTGTTTTTCTCAATTCTCCTAGAGCGACTCTAATGGTTTGTCTGACTTGTCGTTGATCAAACGCTTATATACAAGCTCGGCACTAATCAAACACATCGGCATCCCAATACCTGGATTAGTATTTGCACCCACAAAATATAAGTCCTTCACTTTTTTACTGTACGTATTCGGACGGAAGATGGCAGTTTGCATCATGGTATGCGACAATCCTAAGCCGCTACCACGATAACTGTTATATCGAACAGCAAAATCATCAACCGAGAATCGGCGTCGATAAACAATCGAGGATTGTAGATTCTCCATACCCATTTCGGTCTCCAGGGTGTTGAGAATTTTCTGTTCGTAGGCGTCCAGCTCAGCTTCCCCAAGACTCAGACCGGAAGCAATCGGTACCAACACAAATAGATTCTCACCACCCGCTGGAGCCACTGAGGCGTCTGTAACGCTCGGTGCACACACGTACAGCGAGGGATCGGTTGGTAAAACGGGTTCGTCAAAAATTTCACGGAAATTTAAACTCCAATCCTGGGAAAATAATAAGTTATGATGAGTGATACTTGAAAACTTTTTATTTGTACCTAGATACAGCAAGAAAGCTGACGGCGCCATCACTTTTTTCTGCCAATACCCCTCACCATGTTCACGATCCGCTGCATCTAAAAGCTGCATGTCAGTATGATGAAGATCGGCGTTCGAGATCACAAGATCGGCCGAAACATACTCTCCAGAAGCCAGGCGCACACCACCGGCCCGGCCGTCTTTGGTTTCGATTTTTGCGACCGGTGAAGACACGTGAAAACGTACTCCGTGCTTAGTGCCGATATTCACAAGCGCGGTTACTAGCCTGCCAATGCCACCCATCGGGTAAAACACGCCCTGTCCAAGATCAACGTAACTCAACATCGAGTAAAGCGCCGGAGCATTGTACGGAGAATTGCCTAAGAACAACAAAGTATGTTGCAGCATCTTTTGGAGATCAGGATGCTTGAAAAATCGTCCCACGTAACGGTGGATGGACGTAAATACGGACAGCTTTCTACCCTCGAGTAAAAATTCCCGCGTAAAGAAGTCCCGGAAGTGGTCGTAGTTTTTATATACAAACCTACCGACACCAACTTCATATTTACGTTTTGCCTGTCGCAAATATTCTTCCAGGGCCTTACCCGCCCCGGGTTCGATGGCTTCAAAAGTAGCCGCGTCCCTAGCCAAGTCGGAATACAGATCAAGGATGCGCTGTTTATCTTTGAAAAAAACTCGGTACGACGGCGCTAACCGAACAAGCTCAAGGTGATCCTCAACCTTCTCGCCCACTAAGGCAAAAAATCGTTCAAAAACATCAGGCATCAAATACCATGACGGACCCATGTCAAAACGGAAACCCTCGGCTTCGAAAACGCTAGCTCGGCCACCAAGAGTGTCATTTTTTTCGTAAACATCAACTTCATAACCGGCTTTAGCCAGCATAGCTGCCAGACCTAACCCACCAAAGCCAGAGCCAATAATTACCGCGTGTTTTTTGTTTGTTTCCATACGCTGTAAAGCAACATAAACTTTTCAAATTTTGTCGTACGTACGCGGCCCTGAAAGACATCGTAGCCCGCTTGCTCAATTTTGATGAGAATAGCCGCATACAAGCGAGAAGCTAGGCGGACCGCAAACCTTCCCTCCTGCGTTAATTCATCAATCCCTGGCTCGGCCTGTCGGTAGAGCTCACGCGCTCGTTCAATTTCAAAACGCATTAAATCAACAAATTTCGGAGTACATTGTCCGTCCCGAATATCATCTTCGGGAACGCCAAAACGCTGCATGTCTTCAAGCGGCAAATAGATACGAGCGCGGTCTTGATAATCTTCCTGAACATCACGCAGAAAATTAGTAAGTTGCATGGCCTCGCCAAGTTTTTTTGCTCGCTCCAAGGTGAGATTGTTTTTATACCCGATAACGTAACTCATCATGAGGCCCACGACTTCAGCCGAGCCATACATATAACGTTCTAGGTCAGCGTAGGTCTGATAACGCTTGGTGTCCAAATCCTGAACCATGGCTTGCAGAAAATCATCGCCGAACCGAAAAGGGATATGATAAGTTAAAAATACTTCTCGAGCTGCGCGTAAAACAGGCTGCTGAATATCCTCACTGACCTGCGCCTGCCGCCAAGCTTCACACCAAGCCATGAGTGCATCATGTCTAGCTGCGTCAGTAGCCTCCAAGGCATCAACGAGATCGTCCGGAACTCTGAAAAAAGCATACAAAACTGCCGTCGCGGATCGCATCCTTGGCGGCAACCAGCGGCTAGCAAAAGCATAGCTCACGCCATGCTTTCGCATGAGCTGCACACAATAACGTATGTCGTCGGAACGGAGCATAGACTAACGAGCACGGGCCCTAAGGAGTTTAAGCAAACCCAGGTAATCTTGAAGTAAATCTGTGGAAAAACCAGCTTGGAGTATTGCCTGCTCAGTCTGCCTCCACAAAGCTGCAATCCGCGTTTGAGCTGCCGCCACTGCCCCACCATTCAGCATACACTCACGCAATTTAACATGATCCTGGTCAGACCCGAGGCCGCTCATAACCCTAGCCAGCAGCTGTTTATCAGAAGTGCTGCCCTGCTTTTCCACAAAAGCCGTGAGACATGTTTGTTGGCCGGTACGAATGTCAGACAGCGTTGGTTTGCCTAACGACACGTCATCACTAGTAACATCAAATAGATCGTCCTGAAGTTGAAAGGCGAGGCCCATGGGTGAACCAATCGCGCTCAAAGCCTTGAGCAGATCAGTATTCGTCGACCCTGAAAGTTGGAGTCCAATGCGTAGCGGACGAACAAACGAATAGCCCGCAGTTTTCAAATACATTTTTCGTTCCAGCAAACCCTCATCGTGTTCATCACGAGACGTGGTATCAACATCAATCATCTGACCCACCACCACTTCATCAATCATAGCCTGGAATTCAAGCATGACTGACTGAGGGGCGGGTGAAGCCATAGCCGCCGTACTCGCATGACGAATGGACCAAGAAAACAACAAATCGCCAAGCAAGATAGCCTGACTCATAGCTACATGTTTCAGGTCCCCACGTCTGCTCTCAGCCTTTAGTCTCGCATAAGCAAAGGCCTCAAGCGTAGGCGTATGCCGTCGCATGTCGGCCTTGTCGATAATGTCGTCATGCACCAAGCAAAAAACATGAAACAACTCCAAAGCCACACCAAGCTGCAAAGCCAGAGCGTCGGTTTTTCCCTTTCCGGCCCTGTAGCCAAGCATGGCCATGTATGGCCGTAACAACTTACCGCCTACGGTTAAAGCCGCTACATGTCCTCCGATACTTTCAAGAAAGGAGTCTTGGGCGCTAGCGGCAAAATCTCGAATATGCTCACGCACTACCGCTTCAAAAATTGGCTGAAACTCCTGTCTAAATACAGTCATGTCCATAGTGGGCTCCAGTGTATCAGTAGCAAAACAAGTAGGCTGAACTTTTACACATCTACACTAGCTTGTTTTAACAAAAAAAACCAGCCTCAGCCTAGATATTAAGCTTTACGAGCCTGCCCAACTACGAGCTCACGACAAATATTGAACTTGTAGCAAAATTAATCTTCGTAATTCCTGCTCCGCGACTGTCATATCCGAATAGGTCGGAATGTCGAATTGTTCCGCTTCCTCAACAAAACGGCGTCCCTCGCAAGTGAAATATGCATGGGCTTCTTTGCGCATCAAGGCCTCGGTCGTTCCCCAACGAGGGTTTAGTTTAAGACGTTCAAAGATCTCTTCCTCGGACGTACTAAAAAGTACGACACCGCGAATGTCGAGTTGATCCATCAAATGAGGAAGCAGATTTACACCTTCAAAAATTGTCGCGGTCTTAGTCTGGAGGGCAGTTTCGATATGTTTCTTGATTGTCGGCCAAAAGGCTTCAGATTTATTAACCTTCCTCTGCCATTGGTCATCACAAGTAGTCGTCCTGAAATACTCTTCCTCATCAGTCTTGGACGACATATTCACCCATGGCTCAAGCAGAGGGTCTTTCAGCATCTCTATTCTCATAAAATCCGTACTTACCCGCGGGATGCCCAACGCGGCCGAAAGCTTCTTAGAGAGATATGTCTTACCAACAGTTGAAGTACCGGTAATAAAAATAGAGTTCATATTGTCATCATGGTATCACTCACGTCTAAGCCGCGGCCTTGAGTTTGGTAGGTTTTGTTTTAAGTTCGGCCATATGTTTTTACATCAGATCCAATACAGCCGCAGCGATCATCATGCAGCCCAAGGCAGCTCCGTTCATGACGAGTATTTTCATGTAACGAATTGAGATTTGACAAGGTCTACTAAAAACTAATCAATGGACACCTGCTTTAAAAAGTCCTTAAATTCAGGCAGAGTGATGTTGTCTTTCTGAGTCACAAATACTCCGCCCGGTAATGATCCATTTGGAGTATTAATATAGGCTAGATACTGGTCAGTGCTAAAACAAGCCGGCCCGACGCAGCCTTCTGTGCCTGTAATAATCAGGGCCAAGCCTTCCTTGAGCGGCACCTCACCGATTACGGTGGCTACCTCTGTGGAAAGTTGCTGCCAATTGCTACCAATAAAATTCAACGAATAAGTCCCGTCGCTATTTTTTCTGTAACCTAGATTGTCGCTGTAAGTAGCTCCTCGTCCGCCTGCACCTGGAACCGGAGGAATAGCGGCAACGTAGTAAATATCTGAGTTGTTCGCGAAACTAGCGCTAAGGCTCTTACCCGTTACGGTAGCAGACCAGTCTCCATAGCTTACGGGGGCTTCAACCGTAAATCCAAGATCCAGGACAGCGGTTACTTGCTTCGAGCAGCCAGCACCAGTTAATACCAAGCAAAAGACAGCTGCCAGTAACAATTTATTCGACCACATATTCTGCATATTTAATAATGTATTTTATTTTATTTGGTTCGGTACACCTAGGTAGACGTCAACTTCGCCTTGGAATAGCGATAGGAGATCTTGATGAGTTCAGCCAGAACCTTTTGATCGACATCGGATAGTCGCTTGATATACAAACATCCCTTACTAGTCGTATGTTTCCCGAGTTTCTTGAATAACGCCTGATTATTCTCGTTACCCATCATGGCGTAGAGCGTCAAAGTCTGTTTACGCGGAGAGAAGGCAGCCAGCGGCCAATCACCTTTCTGAGCACTTCGTTCCGACTGGTAATGGTACATGTCAAAACCCACGATGCTCGTACCCCACATCACCGGTTTTTTACCGGTGATCTTTTCGTACATCTTCAACAGCACTAAACTGTCTTCCCGTTTTTCCTTAGGCTCAATCGTCTTCAAAAAATCCGTGGCTTTTAGTTTAGTAGGTTTTGTTTTAAGTTCGGCCATATGTTTTTACATCAGATCCAATACAGCCGCAGCGATCATCATGCAGCCCAAGGCAGCTCCGTTCATGACGAGTATTTTCGTAACCATCCAACGTGGTTCAGTGCCGCCAAAGACCACAGCACTAATTTGCGTTGGCACTATGAAGCCAAGCCAACATAGACCGGCAAACTCGTAAGTGCTCCAAGTGCTCGTCGTCCCAGCCAACAAGACGGCCAGTACTACTGTCGTCACGATCGTAACCGCAAATTGCAAACCAAGGTAAGGTCCCATCTTTTTCATCATTTCCTTCTGTACCTCGGGTGAGACTTTATCAAAACAATGGATTCGGCCCCAGAGTTTCCCAAAAACTGGCGTATACCAAATGGCTCCAAATACAAACTGTAAAACCGACGCGACTAGGATAGCTAGGTAGTTAACTTCCATAAAGTGATGATTAGTAGTCTTTTGGTATTGGCGTCGTGGCCGAGCCTAGAGTATACGTTCCCCAAATCCGTGTCGATAGTTCCTCAAAGGCAGTCCGAGCAACTGGGAGCTTGTGGCATACCCTACTTATGTTTGGATCGCTTCTTGAGTATGGCCTGTACCGACGGGCTGACTTTCTTATCCGTGCGGTGTGTGCACCCGAGCCAGCAACAGGGTCTGCGCTTGCCTTCCTTGAGCTCACTCACAACCCTCTTTACATGATCCAGCCTCGTCGCTTCCTGCTTAACAAAAGTGACCCAACAGATCCACTCGTTGCGCGCGAGTGGTGTCAGATCCTCCCAGGCCGCGAATGCCTTTTTATCGGCAGTCAGAGCCTTGCGTAAATCATCCGGCAACTTATGGGCCGTGCCGCTAGGGACTAATTTTTTGATCATAAGCAGAACATAATCCTCCCGCAAAATCTTCTCCATCGGCCTCCCCTTAGCCAACTCATCAATCAACTTATCCAAATAACGAATCTCCCGCATGGTCGTCTCTTTGATCTCTTCTATCCGGATACCACAAATAACGCCCATGATCAAAGATCGCGATGGATTCAGGTGAGGAGCCTCAGCAAAGAAGGTCTCAACATCTGTATGTTTTTTGAGCTTAGACTCTAGTCCCTTTTGGGTAAAGCCTGTCAGCCAACGAATAATCTCATCTACCTCCTGCTTTGTACGCCCCTTTTTCTCGGCCTTGGCGATATACAAAGGATAGATGCTGGCGAAACTCATGGTGTAGATGCGGTGTTTTTGCATAGTTCCATTTTACCCTACTTGATTACGGCAAAAATCAGCTGGAGGTCCTAGGAACTTTTAGGGGAGCTATTTTTGATCTTCTCTAGGGCCAGTTTAGTCTCATTACCTTGAGTCATTCCTGCTCTTAACTAATCCTGAACGGACGGAGAGGCAACGGCAAATTCAAATTTTTTGGAGTGTGTTAACTCCTGATTTTTAGCGCCCGGTGAACCTTGCTCAAACTTGTTGGTCATATAGCTGCTTTCTGAGAGTATCCACTTTATCTTGACTTAACTGCTTGGCAAAGTTGTTAAGCGCCGCCGTTTCTTTACTCTTTTGACGCCGCAATAACTCTTCGGTGACAACGGCAATGATCTCAGTTACCTTTTTATCGGGAATACTGCAGAAGTATAGCCTGCGGGCACATTTTGTAATAATTGAATTAACGGCTGGGGTAAAAGATGGGTATAAAAAACCAGCCTTTCGGCTGATTTTTTTGGCTTCTGATTATCTTGCTCACGAACGATGCACCGGTGCCGGGACCTGCCTAGCTTCCAAAGGTAAAGTGTGACTTTACCGCGCGTTGTTTATAGTTCTACAGGATAGAAGTAATG